>Ga0210058_1000263_pt1 | contig 51777 bp, 49 predicted proteins | sample CryGeymeta201511_FD_183979 | JGI IMG/M metagenome (GOLD analysis project Ga0210058, IMG submission 183979) | Groundwater microbial communities from Crystal Geyser aquifers in Utah, USA - Crystal Geyser metaG 2015-11 (SPAdes) (version 2) | ecosystem: Environmental > Aquatic > Deep subsurface >...
CATACATCTATCAGCCCGCCGCCACTCACCCGCGCGCCGGATCGCCTTGTGACGGCTGCGGCATAAGCGCGGTACTGCTTTGTAATCCTAGCTTTCGCCGCCCAATGTGTGCGGCTATTTGGATGCAGCTCGCGAGGCGGCCATAAAAGTGTGATCACCCCATCATCTTTTTTTTGCATCCCCACCCTCACCTTTGCCTTGTACGGTACCTTTGCCTTGTACGGTAAAGGGATTATAGCACTTTTTATAAAAAAATAAAAAAACTTGCATACTGATATTACCTGTGTAATACTTAGCTCACTCGCAAAACAGCGAGCAACCTAAACCAGCTACCAGGTAAAACTGGAAAGCACAAGGAGATCAAAATGAAAAACCATCATCTCGCAGCAAACTCAATTGAAGGCGTTTTCACTTGCGAAAATCCATCTTCTGAAGAATATATTTACAAAGACGAAGCGTTTTATAACGCTTTAAAGGACTGCGGAGAAGAGACCATATATGGTCTAGTCTCAAATGAAATTTATGAAAAAATAGATTCCGAGTACGGGATACAATAATAATCAACTCGCCCGGCGTAAGCCGGGCAATTTCAAAGGAGCAATAAAAATGAGACAGTATAAATTTGACAAAGCCATCTCATCCGCAGAGTTCGCCGCTCTGTTAGGCGGCGACTACAGAGTATGGCATGGCTGCGCAGGATATGACACCCGCCCTTATGTGAGGGGGGAAGGGCGCTGGCAACGCTTACCCGTATCCTATTGGGGCGGGGACGCGAGTAATCGCATCCCTGACACCGGGGATGTGGAAGCTGGTGATGTGTTGGGCTTTCTGGAAGCCTTGCCGCTGGATACGGTTATTGTAGTACCCAATGACCGAGAAGAGGGCGCAGGAGTGGAATTCCTCCGGTCGTGGACAGGCTGGGACAGGCTGGTAGAACTAGATGAGCAAGAGGATGAGGATGAGCCATATGCTCATCTCGATACCTATAATATATAAAGGGGCAGAAAATGAAAACCATTATTAACCTGACGCAACACGCAGCCACACCTGAACAGGCTGCGGTTGGCGTGATCGACCTGACCGGAGCAGTCAGGGAAGCCCTCATTGAAGCCTTGACCTTCAGGGCTTTGCCCTCTAGCAAAGAGATCAGGGAAAGGGCGGAGCATATCGCCCACCTGGTGAGTGGAGATTCCCTCTTGGAGGGTGCTCCATCCGTAAAGCCAGAAGCTGCCATGATAGGCGGCGCGCCGTATCTTATGGCGGAGCTTGAAATGGCCTTAGGCTGGGTTGGGATAATTCCTTTATATGCTTTCTCGGTGCGCGTGAGCTCCGAAAAGGACGGGGTTAAGACCAGCGTTTTTCGGCATCTGGGATTTGTAGGAGGTGTGTAGCATGAGCCGCCTCCATAACAAAGAAGCTGCGGCGGAGTGCACAATATACCGCCCAGATGCAGATGGTCGGCTGGTAGCAGTTGAGCATTTGTCTGCCGATCAACAACTCGATATTGCACTATCGAGGATGTCGTATGACGACTCGGACTATTCCATGCGGTGCGGTGAGATGGGATTCCGGCCTGGATACGCACAGGGCGACATGAGGGGAATCAGGCGCGGATGTGCAGAATGAGCCGCCACACCGCGCCGTCCGCGCAATGCTTGAGGATGGCGCGGAATAATCAAATAATCAAATAAAAGGAATAGAAAATGTCCAAACGAACTAGCATCTATCTAAATCCCCCACTTGCAGCGGCATTAAAAGACGCTGACAGCATCAGCGGTCGGCTTGGCCGAATCTGCGCCCGCTACGCCGAAATAAATCGCCGAGCGCGAATCAAACAGCGCTTCAGCGAGGCGGAACTCAACGCCTTCCGTGATTGCTGTAACGGCACGATTTTCGGCGTAGCGGAGCTTATTGATGGTGCTGTGCTGGCGAACTTTGAGGATTCCGCGCAAGATGGGCTGTATGAAAAGTGGGAGCTGGATGCTCCAGCCACTATCGCCAAACTGCGTGAGCTATCGTACTCGGATCAGGTCGCTTTGGTGGAAAACATCGAATTATTTTGGCGTAAGATGGTCAACGAATAATAGCTCATCCTGGAATGCGCCTAGTGTTCCGGGATGTTCTTTTCCAAAAGCACCCGCGCTACTTGTGCTGAAATTTTCCGCAGTTATCCCCCACCTCATCATCCGCATAAAATCTAACAGGCATAGGCTCGTTTGCGTTACACCCACCAAAAAAATGACAAACTAGTGGCTAGTGCTAACCCCATCAGCGAGCCTCCAAAAAGGATAGACGCGATCTTTACGCCACGCCCTTCTGGATCGGCGCAGGCAATCACCCCGATAACCGCCATAGTCAATGATGCCACAACTATTAAAAATACCAAGAACCATTTCATGATTATCTCCTTATAAAATTAAATGCCACGCATCACCCGGTTTAGTGCCAGAACGGGCAATCCATGTGTAATTAAATAACTCAAACTCACGCGGTGCGACTTGCAGATAACGGCAATCCAATATCCAGCCGCTGGCCTCGCATACCAAGTGATATTCTCCAGTCTCAATTTTGCAAAACACCAAGTGATTTTCGATACCCTTCACATCCAGTATGGCGCGACACATCAGCGCAAAATCGTCGCAGTCGCCACGCACAATACCGTCCGTGCTGGCTTGCGCGGCCATCTCCTTTGGATTCGCCCAATACTCTGACTTACCCCAGGCAAGTATGTCAGGAACGTAGCAAAATCGGCTATGAACCTGCGTGCAGACCTGCTGCAAACGCGTTTGCAGATCGGCGCTCTTCAAATACCTCATAAAACCCCTTTTTAGTAAGTTTGCTCAAGCATTATTGCATACCAGGCTCAGACCAGATAACACTTCGCTCGGCTCCAAAGGCGTACATCAACTCAATCAGTTCCGCAAATTCGCGCTTCCCCATCTTGCTTGTGTGCTGACCACACACAACAAACCCACCATCCAGCCCTGGCACGACTTTCTGTTTTTTGAGTGCCGCAGAAAAAACATCCTTCCATTCTTCTCTGGTGAGCCTCTTCCCGTACCAATTTACCTGCTTGCTGATGTCATCCAGCATTGGCCATAGCCGGGCGTTTTGGTCGAGCGTCCTTGTCGGTGGGGTGACGCGTACATGCCATCCTTCCGGTGCCGTCATGCAGAATGCGGCGGCAAGGCGGCGAGCCGTGTCATGCGCAAGGATGTAATGGCGGTTATCGCTCAATTTTTCACCCCTTTGCACAGTTGATAAATTGCTCCCGCTGCCATTGCAGGAACCCATCCATTGCCAGTGGCTTTGAGTCCGTCCATCCCTCTGGCCACATCATTAGAATCTCTTGGCATCGCGGTGTAGTCATCCGCTGATAGAGCCGCATCAATTGCTCTTGCAGATTGCCGTCTGCGTGATTCTTTCGTATCAATGCTAACGGGTTGCGGAATGTCCAAGCCTTCCAGGATTGCGCAGTCGGTGTAAGCAAGTAGGAAAATCCGCGCTCTATGGTGTGCCGCTCCAATGGTCGAAGCTCGAAACACTCCCCACCGGACATCAAACCCCATTCCGGCCAGGTCTCTAAGGATAATTCCAAGTCCTCGAACAGTGAGCATTGGGCTGTTTTCCACAACAACGATTCTCGGTTCAACTTCGCAAATGACTCTTTTTTGCTCACTCCACAATCCAGACCTAGCCCCATCAATCCCTTCGCCTTTTCCGCATGTGCTGATGTCTTGGCATGGAAATCCTCCGGTGATAACATCAACGTGTCCGCGCCATAGCTTACCGTCAAATGTCCTGATGTCATCCCAGATAGGGAATTGCTCGATAACTCCATCCCGCTGCCGATCGAGCATGATTTCTCTCGCTCCGGCATCAATCTCAACAGCGCAGACGGTGCGCCATCCAAGCAATACTGCGGCCAACACACCACCTCCTCCCCCTGCAAAAAGTGCCAACTCATTCATTTCTCGCCTTCATCCGCTCAATCCGCGTCCGCAAATTAGCAATCTGCGCCGTCAGTTCGTTGTCGCTGCCAGCCACAAAGCCAGCAGAATTGCGCATACGTTCGCGCTCAGTGGTTATGGTGGACAGACGGTAATCTAGCGAAATACTGTATTCAACAATCCGCGCGGTCATACAGCACCCCCAACAAGATGTGAACCGCCGAGCATTTGTCGAATTTTTGCAATATTCTCAAGCGCTTTCGCGTTACTGATCGGCGTTTTGTTCTCAACGGCAAGATGTTTTTTTGATTGATCTGCAATCTCAGGAACTGATTTTGCGGCGTGATCACAACCCAATCTCCCAAGGCGTACGGCTTCAGCCAGAACAGTTTCGCGCATCATTGGATCGCTCCCGAGTGACGGAAACCACTTCGGCGCAATGCCAGCAATTTTATTTTTTTCAACAATGCGACCATAGGCATCCTTGAACGCCATACGCGCCGCTACCTGATCACCATCATCGAGCAACGGCTTTGCAATCCCGTAGGCTTCGGCCATTTCTTCCGTAATCACGGCACTAACGCACTCATCACGAGGAATCATTGCCCATGCCTCATCAACACCTGGGCGACCGTCTGGGCGCATCGCATTGATAATCGCAATGATGCTGGCAGGCTTTGGTGAAAATCTTCCCTCCGCGCTTTTCAGATACCGACTGAACGCAATCTCAACATCGGCAAAATCGTAGCAACTCAGCAAATTCCACCACAAGCAGACCGTTTCAACCGATGCGGTCTTATCGTAAACGGCAAGTGTAGCTTGCATCATTTTCAAAAACTTTGATTTTTCTGGATCACGCATTTACAAACCCCTCGTCAATCAATTTTTCGTTTCCAGCAAGAAACTCAACCGCCACCTGCTCGTTGCTCCGCGCAATCTGGTCTGCCCTTGTCCTGCCTGTGTTGCCGCTAGATTTTGATCTCCAATCCCACGAAGAGTCAAATCCAGCCCAGCCCCTCTCGCAGCAAATACGCAAAGCGTCTGTCATGGATATTTCAGCTTTTTCTGCCTCACGCTGAATACCATCAAGCGCGGTTTGTGTGATGGTAGCTTTTTTTGTTTTGCGGAGCTGAATCCAATCATCCGCGACGGTTTGATCAACACCGAGCGCAGCGAGTACGGCGGAAGCCGTTGGCTTCTTATTATTTACTTTTCCCTGTTCCTTTCCCTGTTCCTTTCCCTGTTCCTTTCCCTGTTCCTTTCCCTGTTCCTTTCCCTTTCCCTTTCCCTTTGGAGTGCTTTTCCCTAGGGACATTTCAGGGACATGTAGTGGTTGTCCCTCGGGACATGTAGTGGTTGTCCCTAGGGACATTTCGGGGACATGTAGTGGTTGTCCCTCGGGACATGTAGTGGTTGTCCCTAGGGACATTTCGGGGACATGTAGTGGTTGTCCTTGGGGACAACCATCGGCGATCCATTGATTAAACTCAGGTGGTAGATATGGAATTTCATAGCGTTGAGCGTGCTTTTTAATGCGTGCGCACTCTGTACGCCATTTCCTCCCCTGTTTTCCACTCCACGCATCTAGCGCCTTCTCAGCGATAACCGGATGGTATAAACGCCCATCATTGCATAAAATCCATCCACGCAACGCGCCTAACTTTACTCTCTTCCACTCCTTCACGACACGACCAAATCCAGCAAGGTTTGCAAGCACGCGGTCGTCGTCAGGTAGGCTCGCTGCTGGTATTTGATGCCATGATGCGCACCAAAGCAATACGGCAGCCCAACATGCCTCTGGTGTTTCTGTTGCCGCTAAATCACTATCGCGTAGCCGAACAACATCAAGTGGCATGAATGCAAAATCTCGCAGGTCGCAATCCTGTGGCGTTAGTGGTTCTGTGGCCATTTTTCTACCCTCATTTTGTTGCTCCTTTACAAAATCCAGTTGCTAACTGGGATGCTCCGAATAAGGTGGGGTGGCACGATGGGTGGAGCGTTCCCATCTTCGGTAGCTGCCTAGCCACCCCGTAAACCGTTAATTTGTCTTGATAGGTCAGCCCATCCGGCTACGCTTGCGCGCTGGGCTGTGCGGCATATTCCTGGAGAGGTGTCAGGAATTTATTTTTTCTTTTTTTCAAAAAGTTCGGGCAGCAAAAACAGTTCTGGGAAATCCAACTTCACTTTCGCTGGGATTCCGCGCGTCTTCCAGTTATGCACGCGCCGCGCACCATTTGGTGTTTTGAAATTAAGCAAATTCGACAATTTTGTCGCTCCGCCGTACAAATCAATAATTTTTTTATCGTCCATGCGCCGATTAAACTCTGCGTGGATTAAAAAGTCAAGCACGGTAATCAGAAAAACAGATTAAACATTTAGTTTGCTTTTTAATTAAAAATACGTTTTAATACTGCCATGCGCTACAGCAATATAGCGGCGCATAAGAAACGAAAACGTCGTGAACTGCCGGACGTAAAACGGAAGCTCAGTGAAACCGGGCGATACCCCGAGGGGAGAACCGAGGGACTGAGGCGCAGGGGAACGGTAACTCCCCACCCAAAACAACCAAAAGGAGAGTGATTATGCATAATTACACGGTACGCATCACTGAAGTTGGTGCGCCTAGCCGCACCATGCTGATAATAGCAAAAAATAGTATCACCGCCATCCGTATCGGGTTGGCAACCATGATTACACCTGGACGTATTTCGGTGAAATTATCATGAATCGCGACGACGATACGGATGATCTGGAAATGAATGAAGACACGGAAGCAAGCACCGCTTACGCAGCGTTGATTTTATTGGCGTTTGCGTTGTTTGTACTACAAATTGTATTGGTAATAGTTCAATAAACAAGGAGAGAGAAATGAGTACAAAACAAATGGCAGTGCAGGAGATCAACCAAGAGATCAACACGGTTCAAGATAGCCGTACCAGCTCATTGGCACTAATTACCAACGACGGCAATATGAGCCGCTTAATGTTGCTGGCAAAGCTCATGGCCACCAGCAAGGTGACAGTGCCGAAGCACTTGCAGGGAAGTGAAGGCGATTGCATGGCAATCATAATACAAGCCACAAATTGGGGGATGAATCCGTTTGCGGTGGCACAAAAGACGCACCTGGTAAACGGGGTGCTAGGTTATGAGGCGCAGTTGGTTAATGCGGTTATTGCCGCATCCGGCGCAATCGTTGGTGGTTTTGAGTATGAATATCGCGGTGAAGGCTTGACGCTTGAATGCAGGGTCGGTGCCGTGATGCGCGGTAAGTCATCAATCACTTGGGGACAGTGGTTGATGAATGGTGACGTGACAGTCCGTAACTCACCACTTTGGAAGACCAACCCAGCGCAGCAATTAGGGTACTTACAAGTAAAAAATTGGGGCAGGCAATACGCCCCAGGCGCGATTCTTGGGGTTTATACAACCGATGAACTTGAAGAAGTCCCGATGAAGGATGTTACGCCGCAACCTGAAGTACCTGCTCCGGCAGCTAAGCTGTCACTGCCAGAAATCACAGCCGATGAGCTGGCGGCTATGTGCGCCGATAAGATCAATGAGGACGGCGAAATAACAAAGATGGGACACAAATCAAAAATCCAGTCCGGCAACGGAACGGCTGAAAAGTTTATTGAGTGGTTGAGCAAGAAAGCGACGATTACCGAAGAGATTAAGGCAATCATCGAATCCTGGGAACCAATTCAAGGGGAGCAAGCATGAAAACAGTTGATTTAATCCAAGGGACACTGGAGTGGCATCAGCACCGCGCTACGCACTTTAATGCCAGCGATGCGCCTGCAATGCTTGGGGTGAGCAAATACAAGACTCGTAGCCAGCTTCTCAAGGAAATGGCGACTGGGATAATTGACGAAGTTGACGCGGCGACACAGCGTAGATTCGATGATGGACACCGCTTCGAGGCTCTTGCCAGACCGCTTGCTGAAAAAATCATCGGTGATGACCTTTCGCCAGTTGTCGGGGTGTGCGGTAAGTTTTCAGCTTCCTTCGACGGGATTACGTTTGACGAATCGGTGATTTTTGAGCATAAAACGCTTAATGACAAACTGCGCGGCATCATCGGCGTGTGTGACCTGCCTGAAGAATACTGCGCACAGATGGAGCAACAACTTTTAGTTTCTGGCGCTGAAAAGTGCCTATTCATGGCCAGTAAGTTTGATGAGAATGACGAGCTGATTGAAGAGATGCACGTCTGGTATTACCCTGATATAGAGCTTCGCAAAAAAATCATTGCCGGATGGTCTCAATTTGAAATTGATGTTGCGAATTATCATCACATTGATGATGAGCAGGTAATTGTAGCAGCACCAACCAAAGACCTGCCAGCCCTTTCTATTCAGGTCAATGGGTCAATCAGCCTCATTTCAAATCTTACCAAATTCGGCGTAGAGCTATGCTCTTTTGTAGAGCAGATTAACAAAGAGCCTGCCGATGATCAAGGTTTCGCCGATGCCGAAGCCGCAATTAAGACGCTGAAAAACGCCCAGGATGCGCTGGAAGCCGCTGAAGCTAACGCACTGGCACAGACAGCAGATATTGATGATATGCGCAAGACTGTGAAGCACTACGCTGATATAGCACGCACTACTCGTCTGATGTTGGAAAAGATGGTCAAGGCTCGAAAAGATTCGATCAGGATTGAGATCGTTACCAAAGCAAATGCGGCTTATGCCGCGCATATCGCCGCGCTTGAAGCTGAGCTAAGTCCAATCCGCCTTGTCGCGCAAAAAATTGATGCGGCTGGCGCAATCAAAGGTAAGCGCACCATTGCCAGCCTGAATGATGCAGTTGATACTGTGTTACGCAATGGGAAAATTGAAGCGGATGCTCTAGCCGCTGATATTCGATCAAAACTGGCATGGTATAAAGAGTCGTCCGCTGGCTTTTATTTTCTGTTTAACGACCTGCAATCAATCATCTACAAACCGGATGAAGATTTTCGTTTGATGATTACCAGCCGCATTGATCAGCACAAGGCGGCAGAAGCCGCCAAGTTGGAGGCAGAGCGCGCCGCCATACAGGAAGCGGCAGACCGCAAGGCGAAGGCCGAAGCGGATGCAATCATCGCGGCAGAGCGCGCTGTTATGCAAGAGGATGTAGACCGTAAGGCAAAGGTCGAGGCCGCTAAACTGGAGGCAGAGCGCGCTGTTATGCGGGAAGCGGCAGACCGCATGGCAAAGGCTGAAGCCGCGATGATGGAAGTTGAACGTGCTGCCAAAGCCAATGTGATCGAAGAGCAACGCAAGGCCGCGCAGATTGCAGAATCGGTTGCAAGCCAAAGGAAAACTTTAATACAGCAAAAGCCATCAGACGGGAAAATCATTGAAGTGGTAATGAGCGGATTAAATTGCTCAAAAGAATCCGCGTGTGAATGGATTATCACCTGTGCAGAAAACCTTACTGGAGAAATGAAAAATGAAAAACACTAAATTTAAATTAACGAAAAAAACGAACGAGTACGGCGAATTCAGGATTTGCGCTCTTTGCAATTTTGGAGATGTACAAAAAGGCGATTTAGGTGGGTTTGTTGATAGCGAATTATGCTTATCAACGAACCCACATGATACATCATGGATTTATGATAACAGTCGCGTGTGTAACAACAGTAACGTGTGTAACAACAGTCGCGTGTGCGACAATAGTCGCGTTAGTGCTAGTATCGTGAGAAACAGCCGCGTTGATAATAGCGTCGTTGAAGGTAATTGCATCTTGAAAGGCAGCCGCGTTGAAAATAGTCGTATCTTGAATAGCAGCAGCGTTGATAACAGCCTCATTGAAGATAATTGTATCTTGAAAGGCAGCCGCGTTGAAAATAGCCATATCTTGAATAGCAGCAGCGTTGATAACAGCGTCGTTAGCAACAACAGCGTCGTTATCAACAGCCGTATCTTGAATGACATCCGCGTTGAAAATAGTTTTATGTACGACAGTATTGCGACTATCAGTACACTGTCAATTTCTGGTCAAACTTGGATAATAACCATCACTGACGATAAGATGAAAATTGGCTGTGAAAACCACACGCATGAAGAATGGCGCAATTTTACAGATGAAGAAATATCATCCATGCATAAGGACGCATTGACGTGGTGGAGTGAGTGGAAGGGGTTTATTCTCCCTTTATCGGAGATGCATATAAAAAAGGTCGAAGCCGCCAAAAAAGACATGGAGGCAGCATGAAAACCAACAAAACGCCAGTGGCGCATAACGTAAAGGTAAGGGGTCGCACGCTTTTGGGCGATCCCTCTTCACCGCCGGGTTAGACCGGCTTTTAATAAGGATGATGAAAATGAACATTGAAAAATTAAATGCTATCCAACACGAAATAATCAATGAACTCATAACCGCCATAAATACCTTGGAAGGTAGTGGTGGGCTATTGCCGATACTTGGTTCATGGGGAGACACACTTCCAGAAGTGGAAATACTGGCGATGCTCAAAGAATGGAACTCTAGGGGTAGGTGATTTCAACATCAATGTCGCGCGGTAATCGTCTATGCGACACATCCGCATGGAATAAAGCAAGTCCTATGACGCGCCCTAGCGATATTGTTCATCCATCTAACATATTTGCCACGCCGGAACTCGCAAAAGATGATATGGATAGAATCCACACTGATATGGCAAGTCGGTGGAAGAGCTGAAAATGAACCGCGAATCTGAAATATATAGGGGATAAGACATGACTAAATCTCGCAATATCAGGCCACCACGGCAATTTTGGTCGCCCGAACAGATTGAGTTGTTGCGAAAGTATTATCCTGACACGCGCGCATGTCGCCTGGTTGATATAATTGGCCGAGCACGCCACTCGATTTATTCAAAAGCCAGTGAGCTAAAACTGGCAAAATCTGCTGAATTTCTAAAATCACCAGATTCCGGTAGACTGTCTTGCGAACAAGGAAAGAGGACGCGTTTTGTTAAAGGGCAGGAGGCATGGAATAAAGGGAGGCATTTTTTCGCTGGTGGAAGATCAAAAGAAACCTGTTTCAAAAAAGGCCACCCACCTCACAACGCGCATCCAATAGGCTATGAATCAATATCTGCCGATGGGTATCTGCGCAGAAAAATTACCTCCACCGGATGCACGCAACGCGATTATGTCTATGTCCATGTTTTGTTATGGATGTCGCACAACGGAGCAATCCCAAAAAACCATTGCATTATTTTCAAGGATGGGAATAAATCAAATATCGTTATCGAAAACCTTGCCTGTATCAGCCGTGCAGAAAACATGAAAAGAAATAGTTATCATAATTACCCAAAAGAGATTGCCACGCTTATACAACTGCGCGGCGCGCTTAACCGTCAAATCAATAAAAAGGAAAAAAATCATGCCACAAAAAACTAACAACATCGCCACCCTGCGCAACATCTTGTTTGAATCGCTGCTCGCGCTTAAAGTTGGAGCAAGCGCAGAAGATATAGCGCTGGCGAAAGCCAAGTCGGAATTAGCCCAGACCATCATCAACAGCGCAAAGGTTGAGGTTGATTTTATCCGCGCAAGTGGCGGTAAAAATAAAGGCACAGGATTCATGACGGAAAAAATTACAGAAAATCCGGCAGTCGAAAAAAAAATTCCATTGCCAGCCGGAGTTAGTTACCCAACACCTGGCATAACTAGGCATATCATGACGTGATAACTAATCGCATGGAAAAAAATTATAGTAATATGCTGCCATCTACGAGATCAACCTGGTGCCGACCATGGAAAGTGTGTTGAAATGACCACTCGTCGGCTTGAAATCCCACCGAAACTAATCCCTATTTTTGATGGTAAGGCAACCATTCGCGGCGCGCATGGCGGACGCGGCTCTGCGAAAACGCGCACGTTTGCCAAGATGACGGCGGTGCGCGGTTATATATGGGCTAAGGCTGGACGCGAAGGAATTATCCTGTGCGGCAGGCAGTTTATGAACTCGCTCGATGATAGCTCAATGGAAGAAATCAAGGCTGCGATCAAGTCTGAGCCGTGGCTTGCTAAGTTTTACGACATAGGCGAGAAGTACATCAGAACCAAATGCGGACGTGTGGAATACAAGTTTGCCGGGCTTGACCGGAATATCGACTCAGTCAAATCCAAGTCGCGCATATTGTTGTGCTGGGTGGATGAGGCAGAGCCAGTCACGGAAGAGGCATGGCAGGTGCTGATTCCGACACTACGCGAAGAAGATTCTGAGCTATGGGTAACATGGAACCCTAAGCGCAAGGGTAGCGCGACTGATCTGCGTTTTAGGAATAGTAAAGACGCTAGCGTTAAAGTGGCGGAAATGAACTGGAGTGATAATCCGTGGTTTCCTGCCATTCTGGAGCGGTTACGCCTTAAAGATTTAGCAGAGCGTCCTGACACCTACGATTACATCTGGGGAGGCAGCTACATCACTGTTCTAGCCGGAGCGTATTACGCCGCAGGAATCACCGCTGCCAAACTGCAACGGCGTATAGGTCGTGTGACTGCTGACCCGCTGATGACAATACGACTGTTCTGCGACATCGGCGGCACTGGAGCGCGTGCAGACGCTTTCGCGATGTGGGCTGCGCAGTTTATCGGCAAGGAAATCAGGGTACTGAATTACTATGAGGTGGTCGGACAACCCCTGTCGGCGCATGTTATTTGGCTGCGTGAACAGGGATATACACCTGACAAGGCGCAAATCTGGTTGCCTCACGATGGAAAGACGCAGGATCGCATAAATGACGTGTCATACGAAAGCTCGCTTGAAGCTGTCGGTTATACGGTGACGGTAATTCCAAATCAGGGTAAAGGTGCAGCCAAGGCGAGGATCGAGGAAGGTCGTCGCTTATTCGGTGCGATGTGGTTTGACGAAGAGAAGTGCGCGCCAGGGTTGGATGCACTGGGCTGGTATCACGAAAAAAAGGACGAGACGCGCAATATCGGCCTTGGACCTGAGCATGATTGGGCGAGTCATGGTGCAGACGCTTTTGGCTTAATGTGCGTAGCGCACGAAGAACCAAAAGCACAAGCCAAGCCAGAAAAGAACTGGCGAGACCGGCTTAAAAATATAACAAGCAATTCAGGCACGGCGCAATCTGCATAATCGCTTGAAATAAAAATATAATTAGCGTAGAAAAAAATAATCAACATCACACGCATTGCAGGAATTGCCATGACTAAACAAACTGTTTCCGGATTCGATGACGTAGCCCGCGAGAACTGGCACAGGTATCTGTATGGTAAAGATCGAGGTCACCTGCAATATATGGAGCAGGCGCGTAAATGCGAAGGCATGTACCTAGGCGGTGGTGAGCAGTGGGCGGAAGCCGATAAAACGGTACTGTCCAGGCAAAAACGTCCGTTCTACGAGTTCAACGAGATAATGCCGTCAATAAATTCAGCGGTAGGCTACCAGATTCAAAATCGCATGGACATCGCATTCAAGCCGCGTGGTGGAGAGTCGGATATGGATAAGGCCACGATACTAAGCAAAGTCGTGAAACAGGTGTGTGACCAAATAGCTTTACATTGGCACGAAACCCAACTGTATTCAGATGGATTGATTGAGCAGCGCGGCTATTATGATATGAGAGTTAACTTCGACAAGAATATCAAGGGAGAAATTGAGGTTGAAACGCTCGATCCTATGGATGTCATCCCTGACCCAGATGCAAAAAACTACGATCCTGATAAGTGGGCGGATGTGATTATCACACGCTGGCTGAGTTTAGGACAGATTGAGCAACGGTACGGGGCAAAGGCTAGAGATAAAGCGGAACAAACCTATGATTCGTCTGCCGACTTCGGCACGCTAGACGCAGAGCCAGACCGCAATAAGTTCGGTAATTTAGTGCAAGGGCGTTACGGATTATACGATGCCTACACCAATAGCAACGACACCGATAACATCAAAAGGTATCGCATTGTTGATCGTCAGAAATTCGTTTATGAACAAACCCCGTGCATGGTCTATCCTGAATCGGGCGATATTAAGATTATTGCAGATATGACCACAGCACAACTGGCCGATGCTCAAGCTAGAGGTGCAGTCAAAGCCAGTCGGATGCGCAAGAGAATCAGATGGACAGTATCCACGTACTGCGCAACATTGTTTGATGAGTACAGTCCATACGAACATTTTACCATTATTCCTTATTTCAGCTATTTCCGTCGCGGCAAGACACGCGGAATGGTGGACAACGCAATCGGCCCACAAGAGGCGCTAAATAAAGCGGTATCGCAGTTTGTTCATATTATCAACAGCTCAGCAAATTCAGGGTGGGTAGTTGAGGAAAATAGTTTAACCAACATGGACACTGACGAGCTAACCGAAATCGGAGCGATGACCGGGCTGGTGCTGGAACATAAAAAAGGCTCAAACCAGCCTACAAAAATACAGCCAAATCAAGTGCCGACAGGGGTTGATAGGTTGATTGATCGTGCTACTCAGGCGCTTAAAGATGTAACAGTACCGGACTCGATGCGAGGATTGCAGGGAAGTTCGGTTTCTGGTGTAGCGAAACAGGCCGATCAATTCGCCAGCCAACAGCAACTGGCGATCCCGCAGGACAACTTAGCCTATACCCGTTTACTGTTGGCTAAGCGCATTATTAAGCTAGTGCAGCGTTATTACGACAGCTACCGTGTGTTCAAAATCACTGATACCGACCCAATAACCGGCAAGGAAATCGAAACCTTGTTGGAAATCAATAAGTTTGTGCCTGAAACAGGCAGTTATTTTAATGACCTGACAATCGGCACGTATGACGTGGTGATTTCCGAGCAGCCGATGCATGTCACATTCGCAAATAGTCAGTTCCAGCAGGCGCTTGAAATGCGTAAGGAGGGTGTAGCAATCCCAGACGCGACTGTAATTCGTTACAGTAATCTGACTAATAAAGATAAACATGAAATTCTGGCAAATATACAGCCAGCACCTGCCGATCCAACACTTGAAGCGAAAGCGGAATTGCTCAAAGCCCAAGCGCGCAAGACGGATGCTGATGCTGATACCTCGATTGCCAACAAAGTCAAGATTGGCGTGGAATCGGCCTACGCCTCAATGCAAGCCGGTCAAGTTGTGGCACAAATACCGCAGGTTGCGCCAATAGCTGATGCAATTATGCAATCGGCTGGCTACCAGGCTCCAAATCCTGCCGGTATCGATCCAAACTATCCGCAACCGCAAGGTATGGCCGTGCCACAAGTCAATCAACCCACTAACACCGACCCGGTAATGCCGCCAGCCCCTGTTATGCCAGCAACACCTGGCATAGGTGAAATGGCTGGAATTGAAACACAAAGACCTGACGGGGTAAGAGTATGAACTAATTCAAGGAATTATTGATCAACGCGCCGTGTCGTGTAATGTCATATTTTTTGATCGTGTGTAACTAAACTGAAAGGAACTAAAGATGTCGCAATATATTAAAGATGATTTAGAGGGTGATGTGATCGCCGCTGAAGGTGAAGCCAATCCAGAGCCTGGAGAGCCTGAAGATCGTGGTGATAAGATTGATCCAGAACTCGCTGTTGAAAATCCCAAGGAGTTGGCAAAGGAAGAGATAGCACCAGCAGTTGTTGCGGATGAAAGTGATGCTAAACCTATGCCTAGCCATATTCCAAAAGCGCGCTTTGACGAGGTTAATCACAAAAAAATTGAACTTCAGGAAGCGCTTGCTGAAGCCAACCGCGTGATTGAGTCATTGCGTGCGCCAAAGGTTGATACGAAGGTTGAGCCAAACTTTGACGAAGATGCCAAAGAACAGGCCTATATTGATGCGTTTATGGAAGGCGATGTAGAAGCGGCGAAAGTAATCCGCCGGGAAATTAACGCTCACCAGCGTGAACAGATGTTAGCTGAAGTTGAAAGCCGCAACGCACAACGACAAGAGTTTAGCCTACAGCAACAGGCTGAGTCTGCATTACAGGCGGAAGCGGATCGCTCATTTGAAGCCTACCCATACCTGAATACCGAAGAGGGGGCGGAAGCCACGGAGTTGATTATCGCGCTGCGTGACAGCAAGATTGCAAAAGGCGTAGCTATGGACGTGGCGTTGCGTGAAGCGGTGGCGAAGATCGCGCCATTATTTTCACCCGAGGGCAATGGAAAAGTATTGCAATCTGGTGAGATTTCAAGTAGAAAAACAGATAGTAGAAGTGCGGCGGCAACGGCGCGGGGTGCGGCAGATTCAATGTTGCAGCCACCGTCGGTACAAGTCGGCACAGGAAACAGGGCGACAGCAGGGCGCGTAAACGTGGCAGAAATGTCAGAGGATCAGTTTGAAAACCTCTCTCCAGCAGAAAAGAAACGATTACGCGGCGATGCATAAGCCAAAATGATTCACCCCACCTAAACTGGTGATTTCGCCAAAGACAGGCGTTAAACGTCCGGCCTCTTGATAGCTGACAATATCATGAATTCTCGCATTGGCAGCGTATGCCTACAGCAGTTCTGTAACTACGCAATCAATTTAAGGAGAATATCATGGCTGGTGGATTAACTAATTTTTCGGGGTTGACCCCGCAACAAAAAATTGTCTGGTCACGCGACGTATGGCAAGCCGCGCGCGATCAGATGTTTATTAAACGATTCATGGGTAGCGGCGACAATGCCGTCATTCAGCGCGTCACTGAACTTACCAAGACCGAAAAAGGCGAGCAGGTGCTGATGCAGTTGGTCGCTGATCTGGTTGATGATGGTGTGATCGGTGATAACGAACGAGAAGGCAACGAAGAGGCAATGCAGTCGTACAGTATTGCGCTTAACATTGACCTGATAACTCACTCGGTACGCAACAAAGGTAAGTTGTCAGATCAGAAATCTGTTATCAACTTCCGTGAAATGGGTAAGGATCGTCTGGCCTACTGGCTGGCTAACCGTGTTGACCAACTGGCACTCCTCACAATGTCAGGTATCAGCTACGCTTTCATGAATAACGGCGCGCCTCGCACCGCCTCACCTTTCCCTAACCTGGCCTTTGCCGCTGATGTGTCTGCGCCATCGTCAAAGCGTTCGCTGATGTATGACGGCACTAGCCTACAGGTGTCGTCAACCGGCGCGATTGCCAGCACGTACCTGCCAAGCTATCGGATGATCGTTGATTTGATTGCCTACGCCAAGGAAAACTACGTCAAACCGCTGATGTCTGGCGGAAAGGAGTACTACGTGCTGTTCGTAGCACCTGGCACGTTAGCAGCTTTGAAAAAAGATGCAGATTACCAACGCGCAGTGGTCGGTGTAGCAACCAAGCAAGGTACGGATTCACCTTGGTTTACAGGCGGTACAGTCACCATCGACGGCGCTGTGATCCACGAACACCGCTTGGTTTACACCACTAAAGGCGCAATTAGTGGCTCTAAGTGGGGCGCAGGTGGTGCGGTCAATGGCACAAGGTCGCTGTTATGTGGTGCGCAAGCACTTGGTATGGCCGATATTGGATCGCCAGAATGGAATGAAAAAGAGTTCCAGTACGGAAGTCAGCAAGGTATCAATATCGACAAGATGCTCGGTCTGCTCAAGCCTAAGTTTTATAGTATCTACAACGGCTCGGTGCAAGACTTCGGTATTGTCACCTGTGACACGTACATCGCCTAACTAATTACGCAAGGCTTCGGCCTTGCGCTATCTAAATTAAACGAAAGGAAACATCATGCCTATTACCAAGAACTCAGGCCGACAAGAAGTGATTCAAGCAAGTGTTGACTTCACCTTTGCCGACATTCCAACTACCGCCACGGCCTATGCCGCGATGGATATTCCGCAGAATGCAGTTATTATTGGCGGCGCATTGACCGTCACAACTGCATTCAATACTGCTACAACAGCCACATTAAACGTGGGTGATGTCACGCTAGGAACTCGTTATGCGACTGCGGTTGATCTCAAGATCGCAGCTCGTACCGCGCTGACGCTGACCGGCTTTGTGCATACCAATACCGAAAAAGTGCTGAATGTAACGCCCGCTTATGTTGGCGCGGCAGCAACCGCAGGTGCAGCTACTTTGAGCGTGCAGTACTACGTCAAAGGCCGTGCTTCTTTCAGCCAAGGTTAAACCTAACCACAACCCCGGTTCGCCGGGGTTTTATTCAGGAGATTAAAAAATGAAATTCCGTTCAAATTCTAACGAAGATGTGTATCTCGCGCTGACTAGCGGGCAAACTGCCATTGTTACCGTAGCGCCTTGTGTGCTGGATGAGCGTTTTCATAAGGAAGCAATTGCAAACGGTTGTTTGCCAGAAGGGGTAAATGACACACCAGAAGACGACACGCCATCCTTTGATCGAAAACAAGTTATTGTGGATGCGTTGAATGCAATGCTGTCAGGAAGCAATGAAGAAGATTTCACCGCTCAAGGTAAACCGGCAATCGGCAAGCTCTGCGAACGTGTTGGTTTCACCGTATCTCGTAGCGAAGCAGACGCTATCTGGGATGAAATGTCGAAATGAACGTCACCGACTTCATTGCTGAATTCAGATTGCAGCGCAAGGACGTGATCGCGCCCTATGCGTGGACAGATGCGGAAATTGTATCATACCTGAATTCTGCTTTGAATGAGGCATGTGAACGTGCATTATTGATTGAGGATCGTACAACGGCGGTGTGTTGTGAAATTACCTTAGTAAATGGTCAGGCAGATTATGCACTTAATGGCTCGGTGATTAAGGTGAAGCGCGTCACTTATGCTGGTATCAAATTGGAAGAATCCAGTGTTGAATCGCTCGATAATGAGATTGCCTTCAAGATTGATAACCGCTACAGTAATTTGCCAGGGCAGCAATGGGAAATACAAACCGGCGTGCCGAAGTGCTATTTTATTACAGGGCAGTCACTACGGCTTGTGCCAATACCGACCGCAGCCACAATTCTTATTACGCCAAAAATTTACCTGACCGTGTACAGAACTCTACTCACGCCTCTTTCTACTGCTGCGCCAACGGTTGCTCCTGAAATCCCAACATTTTATCACTTGCGCTTAATGCCGTGGATATATCGTTGCGCGCTACTCAAACAGGACTCTGACCGATTCGATAAGGCAAAAGCTGATGAGCAGGAAATGATATTCATTGAGTCATTCGGTTATCGGCCAGACGCGAACGTGCAACGCAAGCGCCGTGATAAGCGCCTGCCAGTCACACGGATGATCTGGTAATGGCTACCGTCGTTAATTTCAGCGGCTTCAAAGGGATGGATAATATCCACGCTGATACCGAATTATCGAATGATGTAGCCCGCCGGATCGTCAATGCCGATGTTTTGGACTCCGGTCGACTGCGCAGACGTAAAGGCTCAACGCTGGCTCTAGCACTGGCAGGAGCGCATAGTCTTTGGTCTGACGGGGTGACAGCCTATTATGTGTTGAGTAACGTGCTGTATCGGTTTGTGCCGGGTAACGCAAGCGTGGCTCTTGGTGCATTTGCTGCCGATACGAACCGTATCAGCTACCAAAAAATCAACAGCATAGTCTATCTCACCTGTGCAACGGCTCGCGCTAGGATCAATAATGGCGTACTGGAATCATGGGGAATTGATAATCCGACTTCCGCACCTACGTTAATAACTTCAGCGGGTGTACTACCCGCTGGTATTTATCAGGCGTGCGTCACTTATGTCGCGGCAGACGGGCGTGAATCTGGTAATTCTACGCTGACCTCGATAACCCTATTAGTTAATGGCGGTATCACCACACTGTCCATGCCGAATCCTGTTAATGCGGACGTGACTAAAAAACGTTTGTACCTCACAGCCGATAACGGCGACACGCTGTATCTGGCTGCTGAAGTCAATCCTACCGACCAATTCACTAGCATAGACACACCGGTAAACGGTCACGCATTGCGGACCTTACACCTATCACCCCCTCCATTCGGTAGTGCTTTGACGCATTACAACGGTTGGATTTTTATTATTGATGCAGCAGATACGCATATTGTATGGTATACCGAATCGCAAGATTATGAGCATGTTGATCGGCGTAAGAATTTCTATCAGTTCGCGCCGGTATCGGTAATTGCTTCGGTTACTGATGGCATTTATGTGTGTGCCGACAATACCTATTTTCTACCAATGGCCGGACAACCAGACGCAGTGCAACGCATTGTCCTTGAATTCAGCGCGCAAGCTAACTCGGCAACCACCATCCCGAATACAACAGATGCAATCTGGATGACCTCTCGTGGCCCATGCATAGGGAAAGATAGCGGAATTGTCGAATTACTGGTAGAAAAAAGTATCGCATCCGGTGAAATGAATAACGTCGCTGCGATAGTGCGAGAGAAGGACGGCGCAAGGCAGTTCGTTGTGGTTGGAAATAACACACAAGTATCCGGCCTGATCGCAGGCGGTTAATTTTTTAGGAGAAATATCATGGCTTTAATTGTTCCAACCGAATCAGAAAACACTAACCTGGGCTTTATGCTGGGCTTTGCAACGCCAGGCAATCAAATCCTCAAGTTGTTCACTAACGACATTATCCCAGCTGACACAGACGTGGCGGCAACTTACACCGAAATGGCAACGCTCGGCTACGCAGCGAAGTCACTGGTTAAAGGGAGTTGGACAATCGCGCAAAACGGCGGCGTGGCAGAAGCCTCACAAGCGGCGCAGACGTGGACATTCAGCGCAGGAACGGCGGTCACAGTGTTCGGTTACTTTGTCGTAGATACCACAACCGGCGTGCTGCTTTGGGCGGAGCGTTTTGTCGCGGGCAAAGTGGTGCAGTACGCGGGCGACCAGATCATTATCACGCCGAAGATCACGTTATCCAAGGTTTAAGAGGTAGATCATGGCTACCTACCTGAGTGCGGCATACAAAAATGCCATTGTTGACACCATAACGGGGCGGGCGGCAACGAATTTGAGCTACGTGCAACCGCTTTATGTCATGCCGTATGCTGGCGCACAACAACCCGACCCTACGCTGGCTTTAACCGGAACATTGCCGTTTGCAGCCGTTTCGTCATTCGCCCTGGGAGCGTCTATGTCCGCAGCCAGTGTCGGTGTAAGTACATTAGGCACACCAAAAAGCGCCACACCATCGACCACAGTAGCATCACTGGCAAATATCCGCATCTACAATCAAAGTCAGGTAGGTATTATTGATACTACTGTTAGTTTGTCCGGCGGCGGTGGCGGGGCAATCCTGGATTCACTAACTGCCACGATAGGTACGCCGCTATCGGTCACAGCCTTCAGCTTTAAAATGCCGCAGGTATTAGGTGCAGTGATGATGAATATCGCGCTGGTGGACGCGATTGCTAATGCGATGAATGTGACGGCGGCCACGATTGGTTTATGCACCAGTTCGGTGACGAACGTGTATTCAGGTACGCCGCCTGCCAGTGCAGATTTAGCCGCAACCGGCACGCTACTAGTGAGTTTTACTAATGGCGTAACGAGTCCGTGGGCGGCAGCAGTGGGGGGCGCTTCAGCATTAACCGCTGCGCTTGTATCGAGCGCAGCGGTAGCAACCGGCACGGCAACCTATGCACGTATTGTCAAAGGAACGTATGTATTGCAAGGCACGGTTGGCACGTCGGCGGCGGATTTCATTCTGGATACGGTGGCGATCACCTCGGGCAGCACAATCAATTTAACCGAAGCGACCATTTCGGTTTAAGGGGCGGATATGCCTGTCATTCTTCCAGCGGTGGCACTAGCCGAACCCGTCGCACGGACGGGGCTGGCTTTGTCGGTATTGATGGCAGAACCATCAGCCCCCGCTGGCATTGTCTTGTCCGCGCTGTTTGGCGATTATACTGGCGGTGGAGTCCAGTTATCACCTGGATTCACTGAGGCGATTGCATCCACTACAAGTTATTCGATGTCGGGCGGTGCGCGGGTATCAGGATGGGCGGACGTTGCGCTTGATCCGTGGATTGCATCAGGTAGCGGCGGGGTAAAAGTATCAGGCACGGCGACGGTCACTGCGATTCAGGTCACAATAACGCAAGTGGTAATGATGGGCGGCACGCAATCTGGCGGCTCGGCGCCGGTGACTTACGGCTGGAAAGAAATGGCTGGGAGCGGCGGGGCGCAGGCATCAGGGGTCGCGATAGTTACGACCTTCTCCAGCCAACCATCAGGCGGGGCGAAAGTCAGCGGCTCGGCGGTTATCTCTGACTTTTCAACTATCAAGATTAGCCTAACGGCTTCAGGTGGAGCAAAGGTATCCGGCGCAGCAAATATCGTATTTCAAACCCTGCTGAGTTACCAGCATGATGATATGAGCGGTGGGGCGAAAGTGGCTGGCGCTGCACTGGTTGATTCAGTCGCAGTATTGAACTTCTCGCATATTCCAGCAGGCGGAATTCAGGTATCGGGTGCAGTTTTGGTGGCAGCAATCTCGGTTCTGCACCACGCTCAAGCGATGACTGGCGGCGCGCAGATAAGCGGCACGGCAACCGCAGCGGTCAACTGGATTGAAACTGCCATGCACGGCGGCGGCAAGGTATCAGGTGCTGCTAACATTGGGTATTACCAACGCCTTTCAGATGGCTGGTCATTCAATCTCAACACGGCTACTGCCGCTCAATACGCAGATTTCAAATTCAATTCCTTCTGCCGGATCGGGGAGAACTACTACGGGTGCAACGAAGCTGGGATTTTCCTGTTATCCGGTGATACCGATAACGGTCTGCCGATCAACGCCACGATCACCACTGGAATATCTGACTTGAGTACGGAGCAGTTCGACGGTTCATTCATCAAGAGCATGGCGAATGCCTACTGTAACGCCATGAGCGCGCAGCCAATGACATTGACCTGTAATGTCGAGGGGCAGTCCTATACCTATACGTTCAGCGCAGCCACGGCAACCGTGAAGCCTGCCAGGGTGGATATTGGGCGTGGATTATTCGGGGTAAACTGGCAGCACGAGGTAAAAAACGTAGGCGGCGCAGACTTTGAGCTAGACAGCCTTGCTTTTATGCCGAATTCAACCAAGCGCCGTGTATGATCCCCCATGTCATCAGCAAGAACGGCGGCGCTCCGACTGTTGAAGAAATACAGGCGGCAATCCGCGTCACCTCTACGCGCAGTGCTCAGAAGGTGGGCGTTTACATCGTTACCGATGAAATGTCAGGCGTGATAGTCGAGTACCATCCATTCAAGAACACCTGCTACACCACACCGACAGGCACGGACTACGTGGGCGTGAGTATGCCTAATCCTGATAAGTACACCGGCGGGCCGGTGATGCTTATATCTTATACATCAAATAACGCACCTGGATTTAATCAAGTTTTTACACAAGAATGGAAAGCGTACGACAGCAAAGGTAATTTTATTGTTTCAGGTTCAGGCAGCTACGCGCAAAATAATCTATCGCCGCAAGTCTGGTCTAATTGGTGTACTTACGGGAATATGTTCGGAGGCGGGTATGGGTGGACACCACGCTTAGGTGCGGGCGCTGCTACCGGCCAGAGAGGGCCAAACGACACAGGTGCATGGTTGTTATTATCCGGCACGCACATTGCTGATGACGCGCATACAGGCTATGGATGGTCAAACTACGATTTTTTGCAGCCTATTACGCCATCCAAGGAATCACTTATGGATCAGGATGAATCACTGGGTTTAGTACAAAAAGGATATGGACCAACGCTAGAAACGGTAGCGCAAATGATGATTCGTTTTTCAGCAACCTTAAAGAAAAGTTCTGATTCGCATATTTCAAAATTAAAAACTGGAACTTTACCAGATGGATGGAATAATAAAATCAAAGGAAGCTCTTTGGCTTCCCATGCATTTTATTCGTCACCTATTACCGTTACACATAAAATAGATGAAATGGTAAGCGATTCAACGGATTTTTTACAATATCCTGGAACGATAGTTTTCCGCAGGGCAAGAACTTACTCATACGACATTATCGTTGATGGGAAAACAGTAACAAAAACATGGACGGCTGATGGAACACGAACAATAACAGTAACGTCGGTGAATAATTTTTCAAATCCAAGTTCTTCTTATCTTAGAATAGTAAGCCATTTTTCAAATTGGGTATCTGATGAATCTGATGAAAACGATACGCTGGGTTATACCAAATCAGTCTCAAGATTATATAATAGTGATACAGGAGGATACGCCTTATCCACAATAATGCCGATTGGAAATTTAACGTATTATCAGTACATATCAGATGTAGCAGTAATTAAGAATGACTATGTGCATAACTCACATAAATCAACAGAAACCAGAAGAGCGCACCCTGGGATTGTTTGGAATGGGGTTGTGCAAGATGGCGATTTTGGTAATGGATACAATGTCGATATATATAAAAACAGTCTTGTTGGAACGCTTCCTGATTTTTTTAAAGTGTATCGTCAAGAAGTATATAAACATCAATTAGTAAATGCTACATCAAATATATTTATTGGTAATACAGTCACCAAAACACCATCAAGCATATTTGATGATGTTTCGCTGTTTGGCGTTACAACCATCGAACTATCCCCTGTAGGGTTGATTGCTGACGGTGCAGGATATGCCGCAACCGGAACATCACTCGGCATTTTCCCTGTTAGAGAGGATGGTATTGAGGGTGGTACTGAGGATGGTACTCAGGTGGAGTTATATGGTACGGCAGTCTATAATTTCGATTGGCAGACCGGAGAGCTGACGTTCAAAAAATGGAAGCCGCTGCTCGACAAAGACGGTAATGAGGTGCAATCCAAGATCGTTGACCTGCCAGCAGGTGTCGTATGGAGTGAAGATTCAATCAACTGCGTCGTCACCTATAACGGGTTGCACTGGCCGGATGTTCGTGCCTACATTAAGGAGCGCGACAAGGACTGGAAATCAGGCGAATTCAAGATCGGCAAGCCCTTGCTGTATGAGTTGGTGAAGGCGATCAAGGCGGGCTAAAAGGTAGCTTGTATTTTCAAATGATTGGGCGTAGAAAATAGTAAATAACCTACCCATAAGCCATGCATCAGGAGGATACCTTGACCACAACAGCCGATCAATTAGTTACCCAAGCCGCAAGTGATTATACTGATGCAAAAAATTTAGCGAATACCGCGCTCAACAAGGCTGAGTCTGCATTATTGCGGGCGAATAATGCTGTTGCGGGTATTGGCTGGCAGACTGTCAATGCCGCAGCAAATCCAATTGATATTACCGCTGTCGCTCAAGTCAAACCTAATGCCGCGACTGACTTCAGTACCGACGTTCAGACGGCATACAATAATTCGCTGGCTACTTTACATGCCACCATACAGCCGCAGATTCAGAACTTCCTGGCAACTTTTTTTCCTGATATTTCCACTACACTAAAGACTGGCTCAGATGCCGCATTGATTGACATTATCATCAATGGTCGAGGCGTGCCGATTGCGGTTGAAAATGCACTGTATAACCGCGCCAAAGACCGTGAAGTGCAGGAAGCATTGCGCGCTGAACAGGAAGTTATCAACGCTTCTGCTGCGCGAGGATTTTCAATACCAACGGGTGTCGTTAATCACACTATTGCCACGATCCAACAAGATTCACAACTCAAACTTTCCGGGATAAATCGAGAGATTGCATTTAAGGCATTCGATACACTGAACGAAAATCACAAGTTCGCTATTACGCAGGCCGTTTCCTTGCGCGCGCAGTTCGTCGGTGCGCTTGGCACGTTCATTCGTACCGCGATGGTGCAATCCGATGCGGCTGATTATGCCAAGACAATCGGAAATGCCAAAGAAGCCTTCTATCGTCAAGCCGTCGCAGTTTATTCCGCTGAAGTTGACGAGGAAAAATTCCGTATCAATACGCTACTGGAAAATCGTTCACAAGATTTGCGAATGGAAGAAATCAATATGGGCGGCGCAACTTCCGTTATTTCATCCAGAGTGGATGCCGCCGATGTACAAGCACGTACCGCCATCGCATCAGCCGCTCATAATGCCGCTATCGCAGCCGCAGCAATGGCAACACGCAACAGCACAATCTCGGTTGGCGCAAACATTTAAGGAGTAACGATCATGGCAAGAGACTATCAAACAGACCCACAATTATCCGTTGAGGAAGCTAAGTCTGGCATTGCGAACTATTTAAGGCGAGCAGCAAAAGCCCCGTTTAAGGTTGCAAATGCGATTTTGCCATTAGGCGCTATAGGGGAGGCTGCTAAAAATACAACCATTGGCGCGGTTAATGCGATGATGCCAACCCCGTCACGCAGCGGAGCTGACCCTGCTTATGGTATTGCGAAAGCGCCCACGATTATTCAACAGGCAGTACAACAACCAGAAAAATACGACACGCTACGATCAGTCAACGATCCACGGCGAGGTACACAAGCGCCTGGAGCAGCACCTTTGAACTATAACAATGCGATGAGCAAAGGTTCAGGAAGTCTGACCGGCAGAGGAATAACGCAATTCACGCCACAACAGCAAGTTATTCAAGCGCCTAAACGACAAATGCAATCCATCCAACAACTAAATGCGCCTTCAGGATTGGCTACCCCAAACCCTGTGTTCAGTAAGTCAGATATTGCCGATATGACCCCAACACAAACCCCTACAAATGCAGGCGGTGCGGCAATGGCGCTTGGTTTGACTAAGTTGCGTGGACGTATGAATCAGGCCAACAACAATCAAGCGCTTGGAATTTACAACGCGCAAAGCGAGAACGCAGATCGTGTCGCAGGGCAAGGTATCGCACAACAAAAAAATGCACTTGAGACGTATGACTCATTAGGGCGTAGAGAAGCGCAGCAACAAAGTATCGCGCAAAGCGTACAGACGATGGGTGCAGAGAGGCTGAAAATTGCCGAGCAGCAATATTTGCAAGGACTACATACCCAATTGGCGGCGCTGCCAGCGAACGACCCTAAACGTACTGCGCTGATCCAGAAGATACATGACTTATCCGGTCCGGTCGGTGAGCAATATAAATTTGAACAGGTTAAGGGTACAGACCCAACCGGTATGATTCCTACTCAGGATATTGTGCGCATTAACACACAGACAGGGCAGGCGGAGAAGCTAAACTTGGGTGTTCCAAAAACACAAATTCAACATGGTGCGCCTGTTGCTATTAGCACAGCAGAACAACTTGCAGCATTACCCAGTGGAACGCAATACACCGCCCCAGACGGAACAACCAGGATTAAACGCTAATCATGGCTAATTTTTGGGATGCCGATCAAATAGTTTCCAAGCCGACAAGCAACTTTTGGGATGCTGACCCGATTGCCACGCCTAAACCGCTAGGGCTTGGTTCGACAATTAAGGAACTCGGTAAACAGATCATAGACGTGCCGGAACACTTGGCAGGCGCTGCTGCTGCTGCTTATCAGGGCGAGGATATTCCTGTTGGCGAAGATGCTAAAAATAGCTTGTCTGAAAGGCTTATCAAGAACTCAAGAGATTTGTCTGCCAGACGTGCATCTGAAATGTCGCAAGAAGAAACAGGTACGGCAATCCCCGGTGTGAGTACCAAAGATATTCAAGGGTTTGGGCAAAGTTTAGGGTTTTCTGGTGCAGGTATGGCGGCCGGACTAGCCGCTGCCGTTCCTGCCGGTGTCGCAGGATCATTGGCTACCCCCGTCACAGGGATAGCTGCCGGTTACACGGCGGGCGGAGTGGCTTCTGGCGTGACCGCAGATAGAATCAGTAAAAACCAATTCCTGCACGACTTAAAAACAAAAGCCGAACAAGATGCCGGGCGTGAACTGACGGCGGCAGAATTTGCGCCTATAGTTGAAAAAAACAAGGCTGAAACTGCCGCTTACGGTAAAGCAGAGGCTATCCCGGAGGCACTTGGCAATGTGATTGATTTTGCTATTTTGCGTGGCAAAGGCGGTGGGTTTGGGAAAACGATTGTCGCGCGCGCATTCAAAAAACTTGCCTCCATGTACGGCACAGAGCTTGCAACCGAAATGGTTACACAGCAGATACAGCAACGCCAAGAATCAATCGCTGGTTTAACCGATGAACAGCAAAGAAATTATTCATCTATAATCGATTGGGCAACTTCGTTAAAAGAGGTGGCCGCCCCAACTATCCTACAAACAACACTGATGGCCGGAGCAGGAGGGATCGCCTCGCGTGGATACGATAAACTAACAACACGGAAACCACAGGATGTAATAAAAGATAAGCCAGCACCTAGCACGACCGCACCTGCCACCCCGTTCGATTTAACACCATCTGGCGCAATCCAAAGCGAATACGTTGCGCAGCCATCCAAAGAAGCCGATCAGAATCAAGGCGCACTACAATTCTCCCCACCAGCACCGAATACAACTCCAAAAACCGTAATGGCGCTCAAGTTGCAGGAAGCGATGCGCAAGTATCAGGAAGCTAAAGCCTATGAACTAATACAGGAACAGCAGTCGGCACAAAAACAATCGGAGAGTGACAAGGCTTGGAATCTGCAACTTGCACAGGATCAACTTGATATTGCCAAACAATCAGTCGGTAATGGCGCGATCGGCACAGCGGCACAAGCCGGCATTGATTCAGGCGTAATTCATCCAAGCCAAGTTTTACAACCACAAGGAAACATCAATGTCCAAAGCACCGCAGAAGAAGCCGCCCAAACCATCCAGAGCGAAGCGCAATCAGAATCGACACCAAAACCAACGCGCCTAGAGTACGCCGACTGGATAGCCAGTAAATCTATCCCTGATAGCGAAGATGCTCAAGCTCAATGGTGGAAGGAGTATCAGCATGGCAACCAGAATGATATTGCAGCCGGAGGATTGGATACTGGACGCGCTGGTGCTGACAATGCAGTAAGCGAGCCAGCCGAAGATAAAAATATAGGCCGAGAATGGGCTTCTGAATGGGGAACGCAGCGTATTACTCAAAGGCTTAAGTTTAACTCTGGCGATTTGTACGAGGTACAAAGTCCTGATGGAACAATGCGTCGTTATAGTGTTGACCAGATCGAAGGAGTAGTTAAGAGAAATGAATTTTCTATTACTCCAGAAGGTGAAGTTGAAAGGAAAAACAAATTAGCGCAGTTTGCACGCGCAAAAGAAGCAAGCGATGCAAATAAAATTGCGAACGACAAAGCAGTTGTTGAGAAAAATAACATTGATGGTTTTGGTAGTGAATTAACCCCTCTTCAACTTGGGAAGGTAAAGGCTACGCTTGATGCGCAAATACGTGCTGATAACATACAAACAACACTGCGCGATACTGTCAGGCGTTTAGTTGCAGCCGGTGAAAGTTTAAGCATTTATCAGGCAGATGTAATCAAACCAAAGTCGAACCAGCAATGGAATAGGATGAATCAGCAGGAGCAGGATGACTATAACCGTAGGAAAAAAGAGGCTGGAAAAAAGAACGTCTATGAAGTTGGTGGTTACGACCTTGGTAAAACAGCATACGATTATGCCGCATACCTGATTGCCAAGTTATCGGCAGAAAGCAAGCAGGAAGACGCCACCCAGAAGCGCAACGTCAACACTGTGGCATCCGACAACTTCGCGCTTGGGCAGTCCAATGAGGAAGTGAAACGAATGGCGCAGACCGGCGTGGTGGATATGTTCGGACAGTCAGCCAATCCAGCCACAGAACCAGAAAAACCAATCAAAGTAACGCCTCAAACAATTTCCGTCAACGACATCCCAAAATCGCTTAGAATAACGCTGGAAAAAGTGGTTGATGGAAAGACTAAGCGTAAGCAGGTCAGCGCACAAAAAGCAGTGCTTGCCGCCAACCAGCGTATAACGAAACTTGAAGCGTTACTGAAGTGTTTATGAGCAGCCTATTTGACACACTGGAAGATTTAACGCCACCCACTACCGGGGAAGAGATCGGTTCGGCCTTGGCTGTTGCGGTTGTCGAGATAAGCAAATCAAACGAGAAGATGGCTGCGATGATCTCAAAGGCTATTGCGGATGCGCTTATAGCGGTGGATTCAAAGCAAATAACGTTGAACGAAAAACAGGATGTTAAAAAATGGGAATTTAAGGTTGATCGTGATGCCAAGGGTTTTATGACGCACATAACGGCAACAGCGCAGTACGATAAAAAAGGATCAAATCAGTAATCATTCATCAATGTCGAGTGCGGCAAATGCACATACGGACATCAAAGAAGGTAAATTGATCCATTCTGTTAGAGCTTGAACATTTACAGGAGACAATTATGGCATTAGATAGCACAAAATGGGAAGTTCGCAGCGATAGAACACTCCGTTATATCGGGGGCGCTCACGGCACCGCCGCAGCTAATTACATCACGGTGCTGGAATTACACCGCTTTCTACAAGATCGCGCGGATGATGGAACTATGTCCGGTGACGACTTCATCGACATCACCGTGCCGAACCCGTCAGATAAAAAGTTCGCAACTATTATTCAGTTACTGAATGGGTTTAGCCTCGATGACGCTTATGTCACTCCTGCCAGCGAATTTATTTATGGTGGGTCGATTATCCAGGGATCGGGCGGAACTGAAGCTATTTATGATGGCATTTCCATCATTGCCAACCGAGGTGTAGTGGTTAATGTCATTCAAAATAACGCCGTTCTGACAAATAAGTTCTGGAATAACACCCCGTTCGGTGAGGTAGAGAATGGTATCAATCCTGATGAAGCGAACGGTATTGCCATGCAGTTCATGGTCAAGGTCAAATCCGCAGGCGTGAGCATTGACAACGGGTCTTTGATATTCACCACGCGCGAATGGGGTAAGACATTCTCCGAGTTCCGTATCCCGTCAACGGATCGTGGCAAGAACTCCGTCCCGTTGACCTACTCCGATGACTTGAACAACCAAACAGTTATTGGAACGATTGCGGCATTGGCCGACATCACCAACGTCACGTCTGGATTCAATCTGATTGATGTGGATAACAATGCAGTCGATGAGCAATACTATTCCAAGTGGGATCGTGGTGCGAACAGCATCAACACATTCTACGAGTACATGAAGTGGAAGACCCGCAACGGCATGGCGACAACACTGTACGGGCTGACAGGTGAATTGTTCCGTGGTATCACTCATTCGGTAGCATACACGGCGCAAGCAGGTGGCAGCTTCACGCAGGGCGGTGCTACGCCATTGTCTTGGGGCACGGGCGTTACCGCTGGCACTGGACAGATTCTTGCAGACAACGACGGCGGCACAGCGGGTACGTTGTACATCCAACTGCTGACCGGAGTTATCCCCTCTGCCAATACATTGACACAGGGAGTTGTGACGGCCACGGCAGGCATCGTTACAAGCCGGGCAATCTCGACCCCGATGTGCGGTCAATCCACTGGCTCGTCTCTGGTTGGTTCGTACGGCTTCTCGCTTGAGTACGTTGACCTTGCAGTGAATGACAAAATCACTGCTCTTGATGGTACGACTCGTCAGCCGCCAAACAATGTCACTTTCACTGTCGGCGGCTTGGCTACGGGCTATCGGGTTATGGTCGGGCCGGAGAATGGAGCGGGTGGTCTGCTTGAGTCACAACTATCTAACGCCGCGCTGCTGAATGGTGTTGCAGTCACTTCAGTTGTTGTTGTCGAAGCAATTCCAGCAAACACCCCAGCAAGTGGGACAATCCGCATTAAGCGCGCTGACGGAAGGTTCACGCGGCATCCGTACTCGGCGGTGAATTCAGGGACTAAAACATTCACAATCACTGCTCACGACTTTTCAACTAATAACGCCGCCGCCGGTGCCAACATATACATTAGCTACATTGATGCGGCCGCTACTGGCCCTACTATATCGTTTAACACGATTCAATCTGGCGGGGCGCAGACGTTGTATGTGTCGGCGCGTTTTGGTGGTACTGGGCCTAGTTTTTTGGACAGCATTAAACCCGCTAATACAACTAGCTCATTGTCAGCCACAGGCGGATCGGCAACCATATCAAGTGTGTCGGACGCATAATCTTGACACTACTACAGGAACTCATCGGATAAATTATTATGAATTTGCAACAACTCATCGCTGAACTACTGGCGCTATCCAAATCGTACCCTGACTCGACGCCAATCAGAATTGCAGACGATGCCCTCGAGTACGATTTGCAACTCGTCGAGGTGCAGTCGGACTCTGGCGGCATCGAGATACACCTGAAGGGATAAGCCGTGGCAATAATCACTAGCGCCGTTTTCCTGGACGACGCGCCCCGCACGGCAGGGGAGGCGATGACCAATAACGGCGGGTCGCTCACTGTTCGCACCGATACGAGATGGCACGCCAACAGCCCCGCCGGGATGACAGGAAGCCTTGGCGCGCACACTATCAGCTCGACTTTTGGCGGAAGCTATATTCTGGACGGACGCAATGTTCGATGGGTTGCTTATGACGCGGGAATTGGCATTGTCCCCGCTGTGGGCACTATAGTAACCGGCGGCACAAGCGGCGCGAACGGATACCTGTTGGGCGTGTGGGCAAGCCTCACATCCGCACCTACGGCGGTTGGCGCGGCAATGCCCGCAACAGGATTTTTGAAGCTACGCGAAGCAGACGTTGCGTTTGTGGATAATGATGTACTGACTGGAATAGGTGCAACAACCAACGGAGTTGATGTAGTTGGCTGGATTGAGGTTGTTCATACGCAAGCAATATCAATTACCGTACCACGGCTCGGAGACTTTACTGTTCGCGGCGATTGGTTCGAGATTGGCACTACCTCCGGTGTGGCAAATCAGTTGATGCAAGTTCCGACCAACGGAAGCGCGACGGCCTATGTCCCGGGAGTGTACGTAGAGACTGCCGTAGGGTCTGGAGTCTATGAATTCTGGCCGTCGTTATTCGCCGCCGGAATGACTACGACCAATCTCGGAACCGATGACCGCAGCAAGTTCGTCTGTATGGAAACAAACGGGAATGTCAGATTCGGCCATAACGGAACAACCGCTGTTGGCGAAGTTCCTGCGGCTAATCTGAAGGTTCGGATTCCAAACGTAATCGGACGGCAATGCACTGCGGCGGATAAAACAACCAACGTCATTCCGAGCGCCACTGCAACAACACGGCCAGACTTTGTCACCACATCAGCGGGCGCTATTGACATTCAGAACTTCATGTCTGACTGGTACTTTTATTTCTTTCAACCGTACTCTGTGGATATTGCAAACTCATGTACCTTCGACTACGTCAGTATTACGGAGTGTGCATCACCAGTGAATATCAGCAACGGAGGTAACGGAATCAGCCAGTCAATAAATGCAGTAACTCTGCAATTAACGTTGTGTTTTGCAGGGGGGAATATCACTGATTGGGTGTGCTATCATTACTCACCGGCAAACCACGTTTCCTATACGTTATTCTCTTCCGGTCAGACGTTCACCCGCGTCAAGTCAGGTGTCATTACCTATGTGCGCGGCTCCGGCATGGCATTCCAGATCACACAGTCAAGCAGCATAACATTCAATGACTGTTATATGTTCAATGGAAATATAAAATTCATAACCAGCTTTCATTGCGTCGTGGATGGAATCGACAGTTGCGACAGGTTTGTTGGGGAGACAAACACGACGACGGCCCTTTATGTTGCGTATATATTGTCGTCATCAGACGATATTGTTATTCGCAATGTCACGTTCGGGCTAAAAGGCGCTATTGCCAATGTGCATCCGTATGGGGGCATTTTTTACGTAGGCCAATCAACCAATATCAAATTACGCGAGTGCGGCAGCAGAACTGCTTTCCTCAACGGCGGCAGCGCTAACAACCCAAACTATATCTTTGCCAGTTCCGGCGGCAATCTGAACGTCAGGCTTCAGCGGATATATATGATGCCCACCAGAACGTTCGCGTTGTCAACCACCAACTCTGACAAAGGTATGATTTACGAGCATGTTTATGGCGACATGACCGACACAATGGTTATTGCCAGCCTAAACTCCAGCGCAAAGAATTGCGGCGGAACAAATACTACAACAGGGCAGGCTTCTGTGTATGGGACGCATTTTAGAGATGCGTTCGCCAGCGATACTGACGGTATGGTTGTTTTGAGCTTAAACGAACCCACCGTAGAAACTACAGGGTATTACACCGTCGTGGCTGGAACGCCGAAGTTCACCAGCGCCGGTAGTATCTCAATGGCGACACTAAACGATGAGGCGATAATCGAGCAGGATTACTTTGTCAAAGGCTGTACCGGGTTGCCTATTACATCTCCTGTTGTAACCGGCACGAATGTCACCTATTCTTCCGGCGCGCGGTGGGGGAACCACGACATCTATTTCCAGATAGATACCGGCAGCGGATGGAATGGAACATGGGTCAACTTGACCGGAGCGAACCTGAACAGCTTTAGCGCCAGCATAGACCCTGCCGTTGGTTTTAAGCTGAAATATCGTATCGTATGCGCGGTGGCTGCAACTAATAATGTGCTGGTGTATATCCGCATCTCGACTACATCAACGCTCGCGGCGCAGACGGCGAATCTGTACCCGCTGGACACGGTAACAGTAGCCGTCACCGTCAAGGATTCCAGCACGCTCGCTGCCATGCAGAACGCCCGCGTGCGGATCACAACGGACGTGGGTGGCTACATGGTGTTGGAGGGAGTAACCAACGCATCTGGCATCCTGACCGGCACGACGCAGTACGCCAGCCATGCCATCACCGGCACGGTGCGCCGGGCAACGGTAGCCAGCGGCACACTTTACAAGCCGGGGTCGATCTCGGGTACGACGACCAGCTCCGGCTTTTCTGCCACCGTGTTGTTGATTGCGGACGAATAATCATGAGCATCACCATCAACCACGCGACTCACGTTATCTCAATCCCGAAGGCGGACACGACCTTTGTTGGGACGAATGCGTCTACCGGGTACGAAATAAGAAGTTATAATGAGTATGCCTTAATGCGAGAACTAGCGGACTATCTGGATAGTGAAGCTGGAATGTCCCTTCCGCCTGCATTCACGCACGCAACGCAAGTAACCATCTCAGGAACGGTTTACGCCCGTGCTATCTCTTTCCTTGCGCCATTTACGCTAACATTTGAGAACGGGAGCTATCAGGTTAAATTAGTCGGAGGCTCGAACAACAACCTGTTAGACGTGCTGAACCCTAACGGCGTATCAGTTATCCCGGCAAATTCCGCTGGATTGCAGGTTGTGGCGGTAGGGTCTGGTGTGACTGCTCAGGACAAAATTGACATAGCGAATGAGACTTGGGCGAAGGTGCTAGATGGGCTGACCGCCGAGCAGATTATGAAAGTAACTCTAGCTGCTCTCGCAGGAAAACGGGCAGGGATTGGAACTGCAACCGAAACGTACTACGCGCAGGATGATGTAACGCCAGTGATTACGCTCACGCCGGACGCTAACGGCAACGGCACCCCAACGGTGACACCATGAGCCTGATGCGCGGAAAACTATTCGCAGGCGCATTATTTGCCGGGGCGCTGCTAGGCGGTGTAGCTACACAGCAAATTGAGCATCCGGCAGGGAGTGTTGGCAGCTACAGCGAACGGACTCAGAAATATCAGCAACCGCGCTCAATCGAAAAAAGCGTAAAAGTAGATCAGCAAAAACTGGCAATGATTTCTGCGCAGCACGCAGAGGATGAAATCGTGCTGCACCTAGTGATGAATATCGTGATACGGGAATTGTTATGAGATTATCGAATTGTTTTTACAAGCTAAACAGAGGCAAGCCGCTATTCAGTGAAGCTGAAATGAAAGAAATCCGCGCAATTGCCAACCAAAACATCGGCAAAATAAGCATGGAGCAGGCTGAAAAGTTTGCCGTTAAAACCATGCTTGATGAAGCGATTGCAGAGAGGAATGGTATTCTGGAGCTTGTTCACGAAGCAATGGGTCTTCCTGCGCCAGCCAAAACGTCAGAATCTGGAAGCGCAAAGCCGACCACCACAAATCAATCACGCTTCGACAACCAAGCCGACACCCAATTTGCCAACAACAAGATATTCACCCAGTCCGCAGTTGACGCAGCACGCGCTCGCCTGAAAAAGAAACTCGGATCACTGAATAGCGGCATTGACCCTGAATTATTGCAAGACGGCATGGTGTTGGCTGGCGCTCATATAGAGGCCGGGGCGCGCTCGTTTGCCGCCTACAGTAAGGCTATGATCGAAGACCTTGGTGATGCCATTAAACCATACCTGCGCAGCCTGTATGAGAGCGTGCGGCACTACCCTGGGTTGAATACTGACGGGATGACTGGATCGGCTGATATTGACGCAATCGCAACCATACAGGAAAAGATCAAGCCGGAAACAAATAAGTCTCTCGATCAAGGTGCGCACTTCGCCGCAGACCGCAAGGATGAGTACAAGTCGGTTGAACATCTCGGAATTGACAAACAAGGCGCAAAAGCGCAGGATGTACTCATTGGAGGAACAGAAAATGCAAGACCTACTCTTACCGAAAGCGTACCCGGAGAATCTGCGCAAAGTGATACAGGCGCAAAGTCAGGTCGGTATCGAGCTGGCGAATCGCTGGATGCTGGGCTGGCCGGGCAGGGTGAAGGCGCTGATAGCGGCGAAGCAGTATCAGGTGGCGTTCGAGTACCAAGTGGATCAGGAACGCAATATACTGGAAACACAGAAGGATTACACCCATCTGGCGCGGCACGAACTGATGGAGTTGTTCGATCAACCAGCGTATCCACCGACGTTGGATTAGCAGATCACGTTATCACCGATGCCAATGAAATCGGTAGCGGTGGGCTGGTCAAGAAATTCCGCGATAACGTCGCGGCCATCAAAATACTCAAACTTCTGGACACAGAATCGCGTCCAGCCACCCCCGATGAACGCAAAACGCTGGCGCGCTATGTTGGTTTTGGTGCGCTCAAGTCAGTGTTCGACAAAAACAGTAAGCAATGGAAGGCACAATACGCCGAGCTGCGCGAGCTGCTAAACGACGAGGAATACGAATCGGCGCGCGCCTCTGTACTGAACGCACACTACACCAGTAAGCCGGTAGTTGATTCAATGTTCTCCGCCGTCCGTCGCCTTGGCTTTATTGGTGGGCGATTCCTTGAGCCTTCCGCTGGGTCGGGCAATTTCTTCGGCATGATGCCGACTGACATCCGCAATGCATCCATATTACACGGTGTAGAGCTTGACTTATTGACCAGTAAACTACTGAAGGCGATCTATCCAAAAGCGAACATTGCTATAGCTACAGGCTTCCAGCATTATCAAGTGCCGGTCGGTTACTTCGACATCGCCATGGGCAATCCGCCATTCGGAAGCGAGCCGATTATTGACAGGGAGCGCAGCGAGTATTCCGGCTTCAGCATTCATAACTACTTCATCGCACGTATGATAGACAAGGTGCGCGACGGCGGCATTGTTCCGGTGATCGTGTCGCACAACTTCATGGATGCGATCAACCCAAAGACGCGCGAATGGATTGCCAAGCGCGCCAATCTTATTGCCGCTGTCCGCCTGCCAAATACTGCCTTCAAGGGCAACGCTGGAACTGAAGTGGTCACCGACATCCTGTTTTTACAGAAAACAGCAACTCCCGAAAAGAGCCCTGCGTGGATAAATGCGTCGGATATTGTTGTGCCAGCGCCGAAGGGTGGCGAATCCACAACTGCCAGCGTTAACGTGTACTTCCAGCGCAACAAACAAAACATCCTCGGAAAAGAAACGACCGCCGGATCAATGTACCGCGCTAACGAATACACCGTAGAGCCGACCGGCGATCTTACCAAACAGCTTGCCGGGTTCGTTGCGTCCATTCCGGAGAACATCTACAAGCCTGTCGAGCGCACAATCAACGAGCTGGACAGCACTGACAACACCATTCCCGCTGGAGTTAAACAAGGTTCCTACTTCATCACCGATAAGGGAGAGGTGAAACAGCGCGGCCAGGACATCGCCGGATCACAAACCTCAACCGCATGGGAGCCGAAAAACAACACAGCTATGGCGCGCATGAAGGGCATGATCTCGCTGCGAAACCTACTGCGTACTCAGATGCGCATGGAGCGCGACGAGAAAAACGGCGTGAAGATGATCGAAAGTCACCGCAAGGTATTAAGCAAGGCTTACGACGACTTCTTTAAGAAGTACGGCTATGTCAACAGCCAAGTGAATAGAAACATCTTCATGGATGACACGGAGTACGCTCTGCTGCAAGCCATCGAGTTTGACTACGACAAAGGAGTATCGAAGGCGGTTGCGTTACGGAATGGCATGGAAGAGCGCGCACCGTCCGCCCAGAAAGCTGACATCCTTACGCGGCGCGTGCTATTTCCGTTTGCCGAGCAGATGAATGTGACCTCCGCCAATGATGCCTTACTGTCCTCGCTGGACGCAAAAGGCCGAGTCGATCTGGAATACATGGAGCGCGCTTACGGCAAGAGCCAAAAGGAAATCATCGAAGAGCTGGGTGATATGCTCTACCTAGACCCAACAACAGGGGATCCCGTCATGTCTGACGAGTACCTTTCTGGCGACGTAAAGACCAAGCTGGCTGCGGCGAAAAAGTCCGCTGACGAGAATCACGCCTACAGCCGCAACGTGATAGCTCTGGAAAAAGTTATCCCATCCGACAAACTACCAAGCGAGATTTACGCTTCGCTTGGTGCAGGGTGGATTCCGGCGGACATCTTCAAGCAATTCGCCACCGAAATCACCGGCTCATCCAAGATAGACCTGACTTATCTGGCGGCAACCGCACAATGGCTTGGTCACATCAATGACAGCGGCGATGTTGGCAAGATGAGTAACGACTACGGCACCAAAGACCTGACATCGTTCGATCTGCTGAAGTTGATGATGAACGGCAAGGCTCCAGAAGTGAAGATGAAAACGGTGCGCGACGGCAAAGAGGTGTTTGTGACGGACACCGAAGCCACCGAGGCGGCACGCGAGAAGGTCAACAAGATCAAGCAGGCTTGGGAATCTTGGGTATGGAACGACGGCGTGCGCGCCGAGAAGTTGGCCGAGCTGTTCAACGAGAAGCACAACCGCACAGTGAACCGGAAATATAACGGTGATCATCTGGTGCTGCACGGCTCCAACCCGGCCATCGTCCTGCGCAAACACCAGAAGTCTGCGGTATGGCGAGGAATTCAAGACCGCAACCTGCTGCTGGATCACGCGGTCGGTGCCGGTAAAACCTTTGTGGGTACCGCTATCATCATGGAATACAAGCGCCTGGGCATTGCGCGCAAGCCTATCCTGGTGGTACCCAACCATCTGACTACGCAATGGCGTAGTGAATTCGCGCGCATGTACCCGGCAGCGAACGTGCTGGCTGCCAATCCAGAAGATTTCAGTAAGGCGAACCGCCAGCGCATGTTCTCCAAGATTGCCTTGGGCGAATATGACGCGGTGATTATCGGCCATTCCTCGCTGACAAAGATCGGCCTCGACCCAACAATAGAAAAGGACATCTACAAAGAGCAGATTGACGAGATAACTAACGCAATCGAGGCGATAAAGAGCGAACGTGGTGACCGTGGCATCGTGCGCGATATGGAGAAGATCAAGGCAAATCTGGAAGCGAAGGTAGAGAAGTTGGCCTTACTAGCCGGAGAGCGCGACAAAGTGGTGACATTCGACGAACTTGGCATTGATGGCCTGTTTGTGGACGAAATGCACGAATTCAAAAACCTGTTTTTTTCGACGCAGATGCAGCGCGTGTCTGGGCTTGGTAATCCCAAAGGATCGGGTAAGGCATTCGACTTGTTCGCCAAGGTGCGATGGCTGACCAAGACCTACGGCGAGAAAGTTCCGTTCATTACGGCCACTGGAACGCCAGTATCGAATTCGCTGTCAGAAATGTTCACCATGCAGCGCTACATGAAATACGACGAAATGAAGCGCGACGGGTTGCACCTGTTCGATTCATGGGCGCGCATGTACGGCGACGTGGAAAGCCTGTACGAAGTCGCGCCAAGCGGCGTTGGATACAGAATCAGCCAGCGCTTCTCGAAGTTCAAGAACCTGCCGTCGCTGATGGCGCACTACCACACCTTTGCTGATACCGTGACGCTGCAAGACCTGAAGGATCAGGCCAAGGAAGCGGGCAAAGTATTCCCGGTGCCGAAGATTGCCAGCGGAAAGCCGGAAAACATCGTGGCGCAACGCTCCACGGCACAGCGCGACTTCTTTGGCGTACCGACCGTGCGGCGCGACGAGAGCGGCAAGGTGTTGTTCGCTATGGATGCAACAAAGGCGAAGATCGAGCAGAGCAATGATGCCAAGTGGATATTGAGCGACGGGCATACATCCAACTCATACGACACCAAGGAAGATGCGGAGCTGGCGCTGGTGGAGAAATCCCTCACCCCGGTACTCTACCTCGACCCAGATTCCCTGCTTGGGCAGTTTAGCAACCTTGCGCAACTGACGCGCGAGACAAAAGGCAAGATAAACGCCTTGTCGTTGACCAGCCTGGCAAGCAAGGCCGGGCTGGATATGCGCATCATTAACTCGAACGCCGAAGATTTCGCGGGCAGCAAGATCAACAAGGCTGTTGACAAGATGATGGACGTGTACCAGAAGTGGAGCAAGGATAAAGGAACGCAGCTTGTTTTCTGCGACACCTCCATTCCGCTGTCGGCACGTAGCGCGCTGGGGAACAAAGACCGCAGATTGTTCGTGTTGGACGACCAAGGGATGTTGACGCACAAGAACGGCACACTGCATACCATAAAAGGCTTTGAGGGCTTCCCATTCTATCTGGTGCGCACCATTGATCGCGGCTCGCCTTCAATCTCTATTTACGATCCCGTCACAGGTTTGCGTATCAAAGGCGACATGGCGAACAAGGGCGAGGCGAAAGATTGGTTAGCTGACCTCTTAAGTAAGGATGCCAACCGCGACAAGTGGTATGAGGCGCGCGAATCGAAAGAACCGATCACCGCCGAACGTATGGCGGAGTACCGCGCAGAAAACGATCTGGAACTTGCTGAAGATGGCAGCAACGAAGTCGGCATGGAAGATATTGAAGGTGTATCAGGTGACAGCCAGTTCTCTGTTTATGACGACATCAAGGGAAAGCTAGTAGCGCGCGGCGTGCCTGAAAACCAGATCGCCTTCATTCACGACTACGACACCCCGGCCAAGAAACAGTCTCTATTCAAGAGCGTGAACCGTGGCGATGTGCGCTTCCTATTTGGCTCCACACCTAAACTTGGAGCCGGAACCAACGTGCAGGAACGTCTGGTAGGACTGCACCATATTGACGCACCATGGCGGCCATCCGACCTTGAGCAGCGCGAAGGCCGCATCATTCGCCAAGGTAATATGCTCTACGCGCGCGATCCTGACGGCTTCGAGGTGTTCATCGGGCGCTATGCAACCGAGCAGACCTACGACACGCGCCGCTGGCAGTTGCTGGAGCATAAAGCCTCCGGCATCGAGCAGTTGCGCAAGTACAGTGGGCAGATCGAGATAGAGGACGTAGCCGGAGAGGCGGCGAATTCCGCTGACATGAAGGCGGCGGCATCCGGCAATCCGCTAATTCTGGAAGAAACCAAGATGCATACTGAGGTTAAGCGCCTGACCGCCTTGCAGAAAGCATACAGTGACGGCAAGTACGCGATGCAGCGCAAATTGAGCCATGAGCGCAATCGTGTGTCCGAGTGGCTTCCTGCTCGCATCCAAGCGATTGAAACTCAAATGGCTGCGGCAAGAGCAATCCCGGTAACAATAGAAAAAGGAAAGGTTGTGCCTGTAGTTATTGACGGGAAAACCATAACTGACAAGGAAAAAGCTGAAACGAAGATCGCTGAAGCGGTAACGATGGTGCGCACCGGCTTTACCAAGTCCAAGGATATTTACTATCGCGGCGTGAAGTTCACGCTTAAAGCTATGTGGGCGGCAGGTCTTGTGGAGATTGAGTCCAGTATCGGAACGGTTGCGTCATACGGTGCGAAGGATGTAATCTCGCCAAGCGGAATGCTGACGCGCTTTGCCAACTACATCGATAGCCTAGCGCAGCGTAAAGAGCGGGTTCAGCTTGATCTTGAGTTGGCGAAGAAGGACATCGCCAGCATCGAGGCGCGTATAGATAAACCGTTCGATGGTATAGCAGCCCTTGCCGCAGCACAACAAAACCATGGTCTCGTGCAGCGCAGGCTGATGAAGTCTACGCAAATCGACGCGGTTCCGGTGGAAGAACGCGCCGCGTTTACTGCCGAAATCGCTGAACGTAAGAAGGTATTGGAAGAACTTGGGTATGGAACAGCGCTCAAGGAAATGAATAGCGATGATGCGCCGCTTGCAAGCGTAGCAAATAAAGCGCAGAGTGACAGCTATGAAGTACAACCCAACACCACTCGCAACCTGCCTATTGACGCAGCCACGCTCGTTGAACTACGTCGTGCTGCGGCTGGTATCGAATCGGCAGAGCGAGGCATTACCTTCACTATCAACGCAAACGGCAAAGCCATCGTCACCGGCCCCGCTCGCGTCAATGTTCCTGCTCGATTCCAAAGATTCGCCAATGAACACGGATTAACGCTGGTTGTTCAGCGCGCCGATTCCAAAGGCGGCTTCGTTAATTCCAACACTCCCATGCCGATAGCCTACCGCGAAGCTGGCGCGCTTTACTTTGGCGAGATTGGTGCAAGTCATATTGACCGCACCGGAATGACGCGGTTCAGTAAAACCGAGCAGGCAAACCTAACGCCGCAAACCGTCGATTCCATTAAACAAGCCACTGCCAAACTGCGCGCAAGCTGGCACGGATTCAAGCGTGTCATCATCGTTCAGTCGGTCAAAGAAATCCCGAACGAACTTTACCTGCGCGCGCTGCGTGTGGGTAAGCCGATAGGCCAGCATTCGGAGGGTATCTACGATCCCAAGACTTACACCGTCTATCTGGTGGCTGACAACATCGCATCGCCGGAGCGCAGTGTCTGGGTCGCGGTGCATGAGGTCGTAGGGCACGGTGGCATCAGGATGTTGGGTAGCCCGGTAGTGGGTGCGCTGAGCTATGCGGCCAAGAATGGCTTTGTGACCAAGCTCGCCAAGGCAATTGCAATGGATCGCGGCGAGACATTCAACGCCATGACGCACACCGATGAAGCAATAGCCGAACTGGCGGCGGCCACCATCACCGGCAATGTTGATGCCATACTTGAGCGCTACGGCGTGAAAGTGCCTATCGTGATGCGCAGCAACTTACTGAGCATGATCGGGCGGGTGGTGGACGCGGTACGCCAGTTCATTAGCCGGGTGACTGGCAGACCAGTTACAGAGGTAAGCGATGGAGGGGTGCTCAGGCTGATCCGGCGGATGAAGGATGCGGTAGAGGGTAATAAAGCGCATGGATATGACACGCCCGCCGTGTCACAAGTGGCGCTGGCATCCACCAATGTAAAGCCGACATTAAAATCTGACATCCTAAGTGATTACTGGCTCAATGAAAAGAGAGCCATTACTACCGATGCTGGGCGCAATGAGTATGGCGCATACAAGCGATTTGGCGCGGTAACAGGACGCTTTACTGCACCAGTAAGCGTCCCTTTGAAAGCATTGCAATCGCTTCCAGGGTTACGCGGGGAGCAGGGTAAAGTGCGTCAAGGTGATTTGGATTGGTTGTTAAGGAGAATGGGTGAAACAGGATCACTTCCAACCTTGGAAAATGGCAAACCAGAAGTGCCTTATATTGAGGTAGACCAGGATGGTAAAGCATGGATAAGCGAAGGTAATCACCGAATAATGGCCGCAGCACGGCTAGGCTGGGAAACACTACCAGTCGAAATTCGATATTTTAATGGCGGAGAGCGGATCAATGGAGCGTTAAACCCAATCAAGATTATCGAAGGATATGACGCGGCTGGCGTGTCACAAGGGGCGCTGGCAAGCCGCAAACGGACAGGAAAAACAGAGTTTTTCAAATGGACGAAAAAGACGGTTCCATTAGATACGGTTTTTGGTGAAATCAATAAACATAAGCATGAAATGCTTAATGGTTTTATGGTGGTGGACAATTATTATATGACAGTTGGAGTGCTGCCAGACGGAAGATACCAGTTAACGTATTTGCCACCATGGGGAGGAAACAGGAACAGTTTCTTTGCTATATCATCTGATTTGACCGATTTAATCACCAGTTCGCTTTCGCATCTGGAGCGCAGCGATAATGCTATTGCTAGAGCAAAAAATTCAGCATATAAAAACTCTCTTATCGGCAAGTTGGAAGAAAGGTTTGGCGATGTTTTTTCGTTTGCACATTCAACGCAAAGCAAGTCAGAATACATCATCCACAATCCAAGTGGAACGAAGATCAGAATATCGGACCATAATCTCCCGTTGCATTATGAGCAAGCGGATATTGATTTAAGAACAACGCAGTCTACGGAAGATAAATTTAGCGAGATTGAAGCGTATTTGGATGATAGGGAAGAGATTGCCGCCCCAGCGCAATCATCCATCCCTGGCACAGCCAAGCCACACGATCAACCTCCGCTCCAGAATAATCTCGGATTGGAAGGCGGGCAGCCGCACAGCCGTGCAACATGGGATTCCATAAAGCCTTCAATGTTCGACAATCTTGATTACAAGCTCCATGACAAACACGTTGACATGAAGCGCGTCATCGAAGCTATCAAATCAACCGGCATAAAAGTCACGGAGAACGTGAATGCTTATCTGCGTGAAGAATTATTTCACGGCAGGGCATCGAAACGCACTCAAGATTTTATACTGACGGAACTCAACCCAATACTGGAGCAGATGCAGAAGGATGGGCTGAGTTCTGATAGCCTTGACGAGTACCTGCACGCACGCCATGCGCCGGAAGCCAATGCCCTCGCGCAAAGCCGCAATCCAACCAAGGTTGAACTTGACGCACTGATCGCAAAGTATTCTGCGCAGCGCGACAGTCTGTTCAACAATGCTGATGTTACCAAGTACCTTGATGTGCGCGCAAGGCTATTACGTGCCAAATCTGATGTGCTGGTCGGTGAGGCTGATGATTCGTTAGTTAGCATCCTTGAAGGCAGGCTGGCTAAACTGAAGAAATCCAGCACGGACATAAACGAATATCTAAATGCCGTCTATCAAGTGCGCGAACTGGGCTATGTCACACCATTTGTAGGCGACAATACTGCCTTGTCTGGCATGAGCAACCGTCAGGCTGCTGAATATATGAAAGCCTTGCCGATAGCGCAAAAGAACAAACTCAACACCGCCGCGCAAAAGGTTGATGCAATTATCGCAAAAACCCGTGACCTGTATGTTGATTATAGCCTTGTGCCGAAAGATCAGGTTGATTCATGGGCTGAAATGTTTAGATATTATGTTCCGCTGATGCGTGAGGATCACGACGGCTACATGGGGATCGGTCAGGGCTTCTCAATCAAAGGCAAGGAGGTTAAACACCGCACCGGATCGACTGCTAAGGTGATTGATATTCTGGCGAACGTTGCCATGCAACGGGAAAAGGCTATCGTTCGCGGCGAGAAAAACCGTGTAGCGGCTGCGCTGGTAGGTCTTGCTGAACAAAATCCAAACGAAGAATTCTGGTCGGTCGGTGACATTCCAAAAGAACGGGTACTTAATGAGCGTACTGGGCTGATTGAAGAACGTATTGACCCGACGTTCAAGAACCATGAAAACGTGGTGGTGGCAAAGGTTGTTGACAGCCAAGGTAATGTCGTTGAACGCGCCATTATCTTCAATAAGCATAATGACCGGGCTATTCGCATGGCAGTGGCAATCAAAAATCTGGACGCGATCCATTTAGGCGAATTACTAAGCGCGTCCGCCAAGATTACCCGTTATTTTGCCTCGATCAACACGCAATATAACCCTGTATTCGGCTTAACCAATTTTGTGCGTGATACGCAAGGCTTACTGCTGAACCTTTCCTCAACACCAATAGCCAATAAGCGCGTCGATGTGCTGAAAAACATTCCTTCGGCTCTGATTGGAATTTATACCGATATGCGCGCAGAACGCAAAGGACATGCCGCTACGTCTAAGTGGGCAGTTTTATGGGAAGAGTTGCAGAATGAGGGCGGTATGACAAGCTACCGCGATTTGTACGCCAATAGCGAGGACAGGGCAAATGCTATTAAGCACGCTCTTGACCCTCACGCATGGCAGGATAGTCAATTAGGAAAGATATTCACCGCAGGCGGAATGCTTAAAGTTCCAATGTCAATCGCGCAGAATAAAGCCGCTTGGTTGTTCAATTGGTTATCTGACTACAATCAAACAGCGGAAGGCGCAACACGACTTGCCGCGTATAAGGTAGCGCGCGATAACGGCATGAGCAAGAGCGAAGCCGCAAGCCTTGCCAAAAATATCACCGTCAATTTCAATCGTAAAGGTGAAATCGGACAACAAGCTGGCTCGCTGTATGCCTTCTTTAATGCCGCTGCGCAAGGTACAGCGCGTATCGGTGAAACACTCTTTAAAATGGAAGGTGGCGACATTAAAACCTTGCGCCTGAGTGGCGCAGGTAAGAATATCATCATAGGAGGAATCACATTAGGCGTGATGCAAGCCTTGATGCTGGCCGCTGCCGGATTCGATGATGACCAGCCGCCGCAATTTATTCGTGAGCGCAGCTTGATCCTGCCGATAGGCGACGGGAAATACTTGACTTTACCGATGCCGCTTGGCTTCCATGCGATACCTAATATCGGACGCATTCTGACGGAATTTACTTTGAGTGGATTCGACCGTCCAGGAGACAGACTGACACAGTTATTCGCTGTATTCGCAGATGCTTTTAATCCGATTGGTAGTTCCGGTATCTCGATGCAAACGCTCGCGCCTACCGCGCTTGATCCTTTTGCGGCACTGGCAGAAAACAAGGATTGGACAGGCAAAACGATTTATAAGCCTGATTTCAATTCGCTTGATCCAACACCTGGCTTTACCCGTAATAAAAACACCGCATCACTTTGGTCTAAGTTCCTTGCTGAAGCAATCAATACAGTATCGGGCGGTGATGATTACAAGGTCGGCGTATTCAGCCCAACTGCTGATTCGATTGATTACCTGACAAGTCAAGCAACGGGCGGTGTAGGGCGTGAAATTTCTAAGGCATTCCAAGGCGCTGAATCGGTGGTAACAGGAGAACACTTGCCATCGTACAAAATTCCGTTGGTTGGTAGATTTTATGGTAATGCAGAAGATCAATCAAGCCAAGGAGGAAGATATTACGCGAACATCATGCGCATCAATGAGGCCGAAAACGGGTTAAAGGGCAGAATGCAAGATCATCTTCCAGTTGATGAATTTATGGCAGATAACCCTGAATATAAACTGATTGGTCGCGCAAAGTTCACCGAGACAATTATCAAAAATTTGCGCAAACAGAAGAAGATATTGATTGAAAATAACGCTACCAGAGAACAGATTGCGGTGATTGAAGATAGGATTACGCTGGCGATGAAGCGGCTAAACGATGCAACTAAAGCATTATCTAAAGATGCAGGAACATAGACCATGCTGGGATCACAACGCGACGAAGCGACTACTCAGGGACTTGCCCTTGTTTAGCGCCGCCGTAGGAATCCCCGGCATTCATGCTGTGGAGGGAGTTAATTAAATAAACACCAAGCCTATGACGGCTGCACCCAAAATCGCAACGATGCCGATCACCCCGGTGATTACCCACCCTCGCACCAGCTTGAGCAACGGCATTTCCATTTCCAGCAGTCGCAGCCTGACATCATGTGTGCTGATCTCGGAAAATGAGCGATTGATCGAACTGCGCGTCTCTTTGTGATGCTCCTCTAATCTTGCCAGAGCTTCCAGCGACACAGCAATTGATTCAACCGCTTTGCTTATATGTTCAAATCCTTTTTCGAGCGCACTAACCCTAAAATCAAGTACATCATTATTTTTTGGATCATTCATTTTACTTCCTTTAGGCTTTCAGCCCACTGTTTAGCGGTGTTCAGGTTTATGGTTGCCTCGCTGCCTTGGTCAACAAGTCCTTGAATTTCTGTATCGAAATTTCGTATTGCCGACTCAAGCTCTCCCCTATCGAAACAGGCGAGGTCAGGACTTCTGGAGTTGGTGGGTGGCGTGGGCAAGTAACCGCTACCGGCACGGGTGTCGCGCAGCCGCTTAATATCAGCACGCAAAGCGGTAATAGACAGTTTGTTTTCATGGTCTGACTGCTCCTTTATCAGTTTAGCTGCGGCGGTTTTGGCTTTTGCGGCCTTCTCGGCCACGTCTCCGAGCGTTTTCACCTGCGCCTGGAATGCGATAAATTTGTCATGCTCTTTAGCATATCCTTGATACCGACCGGCGCCATAAATCAAACCGACCAGTGCCAAGACAATCAGGACTTTCGCCCATAACGGGATGAGATTCATTTGTCCTCAACATGATATTTAGCGGCCAGCGTCGCAATGATCCCTGCGGCAGCGATACCCAGTCCTTGAAAATCATTGCTGGCGTGATAAACGAAATTGAAAACCATTGCTACTACGGTTGTAATGGCGATAATTTTTGTCAGGCTATAGTCATCGCCATTACGAGCGGTAAGCCAATTCTTGATAATAGTCATCATACAAACGCCGCTTCTGCGTGTGCAAAAAAGGCCAGACGCTCTGCTTGTCCGTTGAGTCCGCCGTTAATTTTTTTGGTGATCGCCGCAAAATTATCCGCGTCAGCCAGCTCGTTGCAGCCGTGCGAATGGAAAAACCATGCGGCTGAGAGTGCTGCGGCGTTGGGTGTAGTGAGGATTTCAGGATTTGTTACAAGTGGGAGGTTTAAAGCAACACCGCAAGCCACGTAATTGTCATGGCCGGTAATCTGGATCAGCCCGCGCCCACGGTATTTGTACCCGTCCCCGCTAGACTCATCGCCATTTCCCATCCGGTTTGCATAAACACGGTTGCCGATAGCAGGCTCATTTCGTGCCATAAGCTGCGCCTGCTTTATGGTGAAATACTTACTGAACGTCGCCAATAATCCCTCGGCGCTATAATTAAGATTTTCTTCTACCGTTGTCATCCTCGCTGATTCGTGCGCGATCTGCGCCAGAAATGCTGCCTTGCGCCGGGAGGTAAAAATGTAGTATCGCTGCATTGCCTCCGACAACGGGGAAAGCCATTTATCAGATGTTGCATGATTACAGCCAGTTGATTGCATAAGTTGTGCCGCAGTCATCATTGCAATTTCTCCGCTCATTATTGGTCACAAGAATTGGCTAAAAAAATGTACGTGTATTTTTTAATATGTACTATTTTCTACGCCCAATCATTTGAAAATACAAGCTACCGCACTCTAAACCTCCCCATGCCTAAAAGCGAGGGGATTCTCGCGGTCGTGGGGTTTTGCCCCCCTGCTGGTGCAAGGCTGGTTCGGAACTCACCTAGCAAGGGGAATGCGCGGACAAATGTTCACTTGTTACCCTTTAAAATAACCGCCTTCAGCCGATCCTGAATCTCGTTCAGCACTATTCTGACCTGTTGGCGATAAACAAATAATTCGTGCTTGTTACACCGTAAATCACACCTAATCGCGGAGTCGCCTATCGTTGCGCCAAATTCATTTCGCACCAACTTGTCGATGCCGCACTGACTATGCACTCCGGTAGGCAGAATGGCATGTACCGCCAACGCCAGCGCACGCATTGACTGGCTATCACCGTTACGTTTTGCAGACAAATAGGCGCGTTCATACGGGTCAAGCTCCAGCGTTTCCAGTAAATTACACTGCTGCGCTTGCCGTATCAGGCTGGTTAGCGTTACCATGTTCGTTCTCCGTTGAAAAAAAGTTGTCCAACCCTACGTTCAAGCCGACCGCCAAAAGCGCGGCGGCTTAACTACACATTATGCCCCATCATCTCTTCGGCCAAATAGCGCGTATAGGCCGGGGGTATCGCCTGTGCCAGTTCTTTTTGGCCAAGCCATTTGATGCCCATGCTTTCCTGCGCAAATTCAACGTCGCTAAAATGCCCGGTGACTGCGGCGTAGTGCGTCTCCCTGTCTGGCCTGCGCCCGTGCTTCACCACGCGCTTGATGTGGTTGCACTTCGCAGGCTGGCGCACTGGCTTTGATGTTTCAAACTTCCGATGGCGTATCACATTCAGCCCGAACATCGTGCCGCACAGCATCACCGGGTCGCGCAGCGGTGCGCCAGGTACATTCTCAATCACCCACGGCTTGCCGCTTTGTTGCAGTAGTTCGCGCACCGGATCAATCAAATCGGGATGGTCGGTGTTGCCTCCACATTTCGTAATCGTTGACCACTTCTGACACGGCGGCGAGGCGTGGATAAAATCAAACTCATGCCCGTGCGCGGCCAAGTATTCGAGCGCATCGCCCTGCACGAAGGTAAACGGATATTTCGGCTGCGGCTCAATGTCCACGCCCACCACTTCCATGCCAGCCAAGTGGTAGCCCATTCCCGCCCCTCCACCGCAACAAAACAAATCTAAGCACCGCATATCTTCTCCAGTTCAAAACCGGGCATAACCCAGCGGTCAAGGCGGACTCCGCTACGCCGCTTACCTTTGCGTTAGGGGCTTGCCCCCACTGTGCGGCCATTGCATCAGCAATGCCTTGGTAGGTGCGGCTTCGTTCCTTCCAGCGGTCATCGCTCGGCCCTAGTTTATTCTGGCCGCTGATAGCACATCATGCCCCAGCGCCATGAACTCCCGGCGCAACCAGCTCGATCATTGTGATAAGTTCTTCAGGATCAGCTTGGATGCTTGCACCAGGTCTTGTTGCTATATTAAGTACGTCAGCAGCCAGTTTGCTTGCAAGATTAGATGCAGTACTGGCCTGCGCCACAGTTTTCAATTCATCCTCGGAAAGCAAATCAAAGTCATTGAGTTTTTCCGCGCGCCTATTCACAGCCTCATGGATTCTTCTTGAGGTTTTTGCGCCAGCGATAGCAGCACAGCCAAGCTCCTCACTAAGCGCCAAAAGAGTCGCTACGTGCTGATTTACAGCATTCCGTTCGGGAATGGAGAGGGTTTTTAGGGCAATTTGCGCTTCAATTACTTGATTTGATACAACATCTATAGTTTCCGAACGAAATTTGCATTGTTCGGAAACTTGAGCGATTGATACACCAAACTCTTTAGCTAGTGGCCTGACTTTTTCGCCACTCAGCCTGCGCCGAGCAATTTCCAGCCACTGCTCGTCGGTGAGTTTTGACTTGCGTCCTGTTTTAGGTTTATTAGCAGCGGCCTTATCCATCTACCCCTCCAGCCTTACGCTTAGATAAGCATTCCAGATAAATTGCCTGGATGATCTACTTTTTACCTGCGCCATAGCCAGTATCTGCCACTCTTGGCACACATCTTTAAGCGCATCTTTGGGCGGGGTATCTGCCCCATCCCTGGACATCGGCTGCCGCCAGCACTCGCCCATACCTTGTGGCGATCCGTCGTGCATCACAAAAAATCGGCAGCAGAGGCAGTTCATGCCTACTACAAAGCATCCCTTAGCGCTTTCGCGGCCTTGAATACCACTTTTCTGCTGGCCGCGATTTGTACAGCCTCGCCAGTTGCCGGATTACGACCGATGCGCGCTTTTCGGTGCACCACAGAAAATTTACCAAACTCGCGCAAATTTACCTCTCCGCCCAGCGCCAGTGCGCCGCCGATATGGCATAAAACATCATCCACGATTTTTGTTGCCATTATGATGGTTATCTCGTTTTCTGCCGCCACAGCTCTAATCAATTGATCGCGATTCATTTTTTTTGCTCCTTATTTTGCAGCCAAGATCGGCTGGCTGCTTACCGTTCAACAATCTTAATTTCGATTGCTCCGCCTTTTTTTACATCCCCCAGATCAATGCGCAGCCTAAAGCGGCAATCATCCACCCCCAAGCCATCCGCGATACCATCCAGCCCAGCCTTGATGCTACTAAGCATCCCATCCATATCTCGGCGCGCTTTACTTGGAGGATAAAAGATGATCCATACATCTATCAGCCCGCCGCCACTCACCCGCGCGCCGGATCGCCTTGTGACGGCTGCGGCATAAGCGCGGTACTGCTTTGTAATCCTAGCTTTCGCCGCCCA
>Ga0210058_1000268_pt1 | contig 51196 bp, 46 predicted proteins | sample CryGeymeta201511_FD_183979 | JGI IMG/M metagenome (GOLD analysis project Ga0210058, IMG submission 183979) | Groundwater microbial communities from Crystal Geyser aquifers in Utah, USA - Crystal Geyser metaG 2015-11 (SPAdes) (version 2) | ecosystem: Environmental > Aquatic > Deep subsurface >...
CGCTCCACTGGCATCTGCTAAAAATTCACGTTGACGAGATACTGCCAGTTGAATTAGTGTCGCAGCGATTGGAATTAAAACTAATGCCACAATCATTCCGATTAACATTAATGGATTGCGTCGATCCCGACCATCATCCCGACCCCCAATACCACCCCACCAAAGACTGCGCATAATCCAGTCTGATGCATAGGCAATGGTTCCAACTAAAACTGCAACCAACGTTGACAACAAAATATCATAATTTTTTATGTGTGACAACTCATGACTAATTACACCTTCAATTTCACTTCGCTCCAATTTATTTAATAAACCGGTAGTTGCGCATATAACCGCGTGTTTTGGATTACGACCTGTGGCAAAAGCATTTGGAGCCGAATCGTCAATCACATAAATTTTTGGCATGGGAATACCATCAGCGATTGCCAAATTTTCTGTCACAGTATAAAAGTCAAAGAAAGATCTTTTATCAGCCGGCTTTGCCCGATTCATCCACAGAACAATTTTATCTGAATAAAAATAGCTTCCAACAGCAGAAAGTAATGAAACAATTAGACCAATTATGAAATATCCCTGACCATTAAAAAATTTGCCAATTAAAAAGAAAAAACCTGTGAAAAGAAGTACAAACACAATCATTATCAGCACACTCCGAATCCGGTTACTAGAAATTTGATTATATATTGTCATGTTTTTCTCCTATAACGCGATACATTTAATATAATTTGTCATTGCGAGCGAAGTCGAGTCTGACTCGACGTAGCGAAGCAATCCCGTTACTGACAAGTAAGACTTATTCGAACAATTTATTCTATATTAATGGGATTGCCACGTCACTCCGCTCCTCGCAATGACATTATTCCACAATATTAAAACTTAACATCTATCTTTTTCTTTTCTTCTTCAGTTGCCTGGAAAAATTCAAACATTTTAAAATTAAACATTCCTGCTAGTAAATTAGTTGGAAACATCTGAATCTTTGTATTAAAGTCTAAAACATTGCTGTTGTAAAACTGACGTGAATAAGCAACCTTATCTTCGGTATCTCCCAGCTGTCTTTGTAAGTCCTGAAAGTTAGTATTAGCCTGTAACTGAGGATAAGCCTCAGCAACTGCAAATAAACTTTTCAAAGCACCGGACAAAACTGTATCCGCTTCAACTTTCTCTTTCATTGACCCCGCTCCCATCATCGCTGCTCTTGCTTTTGTAACATTTTCAAACACTTCTTTTTCATGTTTTGCATATCCTTTTACAGTTTCAACTAAATTTGGAATCAGGTCTGCGCGTCTTTTCAGCTGTACGTCGATTCCAGAAAGCGCTTCTTGAATACGCGTTTTAAGCATAATCAGACTGTTGTAAGTTCCAACGACAAAAAGTACTGCAACGACTAATAAACCACCGGCAATAATAATTGGACTCATATTTATATATAAAATTTATAACTTTTATAACACTTATATTATAATGCATTTAATTTTTAGATTGCAAATCTGATTTTTTTTGATAGTATATACTATATATATGCCACGTAAACCCAAACGATCGGAAGATATCCGTAATTTAATAAAAAAGAATTCTCTTAATTTTATTATCGGTCTTATTGTAGTAATTTCTGCAATTGGATCTGGTATTGGACTTATCACATATCAATTGATTTCACGAAATAATAAACCAGTTATTCAAACTAAAAAAAATACCACTCCTCCATTAAAAATCTATACTGTTAATGAAGGAGACAGTCTTTGGACAATTGCAGAAACCAACTATGGTTCAGGATACAATGCAATTGATATTATTAAAGCAAATAAACTTCAAGATCCAAATAACCTTATTAAGGGTCAAAAACTTTTAATTCCAATTGTCACTCCACTTTTTCCAACCCGTGGCGAAATTAATGGCGATGAAAATAATCAAACCAATCAAGTCACCAGTAACCAGGAAGTTTATCTTGTTCAACCCGGTGACTATTATTGGAAAATTGCAGAGATGATGTATGGAGATGGAAATTTAATGAATAAAATAATGGAAGCGAATAATATCACTGATCCAAACTACATTAATCCCGGAATGATATTAAAAATCCCCAGATAACTACAAAGTGCTATAACAATTATAATTGTTATAATAGTTATAATTATTGATTAGTTTACAACGTTAAAATTTCTTACGTTGCGGGATTAGTACACCGGTAGTATGCATCCTTCCCAAGGATGAGAAGGGGGTTCAATTCCCCTATCCCGCTCAAATTTTTTAGAATTTTATATTCCCTTTATTTCCTATATATGCCCTTTAAAACCCTTATCCCCACACTAATCGGACAAACAATTTCCAAACTACTCCTCTTTAGAAACAAAAGTCGGGGAGAGACACTTCCGGGATTAATCGTACTTAAGATTAATAAAAATTTCATTAAAGATACCAACCAATCAGTCCCTCACCGCATAATAATCTCCGGAACTAACGGAAAAACAACAACAACGGCAATGGTCACCAAAGTCTTAAGAGATAAGGGAATAAGTTTTATTACAAATCCAAGTGGTTCCAATTTAACCAGAGGAATAGCAGCTGCGTCACTTAATATTTCCAATAAAATTACACATCTTTTATGGGAAGTTGATGAAGCGGCTTTGACTGAAGTTTGCCAACAGGTGCAACCAACTCATTTAGTATTTACAAATTTATTTCGTGATCAACTTGATCGCTATGGGGAAACTGATACGATTTTACATAACTGGATCATTCTTTTAAAAAAACTACCAAAACTTCAATTAATCCTTAATGCAGACGATCCAAGTCTGGTTTATCTCGGACAGCAAGCAAATCAACATAACGTAATATATTTTAGTGTTCGAGGAAATCCAAATAATAAACTTGACGATTCTTCTGACTCAATTTTTTGTCCCCACTGTCGAAAACCACTTGTATATAAAACAATTACTTTTTCCCACCTAGGTCAATTCTCATGCTCTTGTGGTTTTCAATCTCCAAAATTAAACTTTATTATAAATAGTTTTAATTATAGAGACAAATATTTACAAATAAACATAAATAATTTATCAAATATGACTCTTCCTTTAATTGGAACTTATAATGTTTATAATTCCTTAGCAGCTTATGTTCTACTAAATACTTTAAATTTTAATAACTTAGATATTCTCACTTATTTAAAAGATTTCCAGCCTGCTTTTGGTCGGCAAGAAATAATGCGTATAAAAAACAAAAATATTCTGACTATTCTAGTAAAAAATCCTACTGGTTTTAATCAAGCCATTGAAACCTTAATTCAGTTAAATAAAAAACTCACATTAATGATCGCAATTAACGACAAAACAGCTGATGGAAAAGATGTCTCCTGGCTTTGGGATGTTGATTTTGAAAAGCTAACTCCAATTATTGATAAATTAATCATTTCTGGCGATCGTGCCGATGATATGGCAGTTAGAATAAAATACGCAGATTTTCCTAATCCAAAAATACAGGTTATTAACGATAAAATAAAGGCGCTTGAAACTTTTCTTCACTGTGACGATAAAAATTTATATTTATTGCCAACCTATACCGCTCTTTGGGAAATTCGTAAGTTGATTAAGAATTATGAATAAAAAACAACTAATTTTACATTTAGCTTATTTGTATCCAAAGTCAATGAATATTTATGGAGATCGTGGCAATTTAATTACGCTTATTAAAAGATACCAGTGGAGAAATATTAATCTTATTATTGACGAAATAGAAGTTGGAGACAATTTTAATCCAACAAAATATGATTTTGTATTCGCAGGCGGTGGACAAGACATTCATCAACTTCGAATTGCAGAAGATTTACAAAACAAAAAAACAGCAATTATTGAATCGGTTAATAGGGGAACGGTATTTTTACTAATATGCGGAACCTATCAATTGTTTGGACATTATTTTATCACTTCAACTAATAATAAAATCGCAGGAATAGGAGTACTTGATATAACAACAATTGCATCGAAAATTAAAACGGGAAAAACAAAAAGAATGATTGGAAATATTACCACTGAAATAGTAATCCCTAATTTTAAAAGTGAGATTACAACATTAGTCGGTTTTGAAAATCATTCTGGAATGACATTCATCAACAAAGATAGTTCCACTACTTATCCACTTGGTCGTGTTATCAAAGGCTTTGGTAACAATGGTCATGATAAAACCGAAGGTGCGTGTTATAAAAACGTTTTTGGAACATATTTACACGGATCATTACTACCTAAAAATCCTCACTTCACAGATTTTTTAATTAAAAAAGCATTAGAAAATAAGTATAAATCATCAATTAAGTTAGTTGATTTAAACGATATTTTAGAATACAAAGCTCACCAATTTATCCTTAATCATCGATAACAGATGTATTATAATAATCTAGAATTATTTAATAGTGTAATAATTTAATTTTTAATACTTATTTTGCCGATGTAGCTTTTACCCTGTACCGAATGGTACAGGGTAGTTGGTACACTGTAAAGATTATTTTTTTCTTTACAGTGTAAAGAGCGGCTGTATCGTTCCAGAAGTATATTGCTAAATTTGATAAAATTTAGCTTATAACTTCGGGATCCCGTATTTCTAAGCAAATTTTTTTAATGCTGGGATAGCTCAATTGGCAGAGCAGCGGTATCGTAAACCGCAGATTCCGGGTTCGATTCCCGGTCCCAGCTCAAAAAATTTACAGATACTACTGGGATAAACAGTAGGTTATCGGTTTACACTGTAAAGCGTACAATAATTGCTTTACAGTGCGAAAGTCCGATAGCTGGCTCAAGATATTTGACAGTCGGTTTATACTGTAAAGTTAAAAATAACTTACTTTACAGTATTCGATTCCGACCATCGGCTCATTTTACTCAGCAAGCTGATAAGTCCGCTCAGCGACTCAATTTGATTTTAATCTTTAAGAATGTAAAATAAGGTTAATGAAAATTTAGAATTACGTATTTAATTTATTTTTGAATTTGTTTATTTAAATTTGATTTGTAATTTGAACTTTGATATTTGAAATTTAGATTATTATGTCCCGACTTGAATCTCATCGTCAAAAAAATCTTTATCGAAGAATATATCTTCTCGCTGGTATCTTGATTATTTTTATAATCTTTATGTATACAGTAGGATTACGTTTAATCATTGATTGTTCATTAATGTTAAGTGGAGTAAATAAAAACACTAAAATAATTGAGAACGTATCAAGCATTAATAATGATTTTAGTAATCTATTAGTTGATCATCCGCTTACGGCCACTAATGCCGCGTCGATTCTACTCACTGGAAGTGTGATTAACTTCGACCAAGTTGAGTTTTATTTAAATGATGAAAAAATCAAAGACATCTCCCCAACTGATGGTAATTTTTCTGAAGTAATTAACAATTTACAAAAGGGAGATAATAAAATCTTCTTAATCGCAAAGTCTTCAACAGATAAGCGTTTAAAAAAATCAGAAGTTTATGAAATTTTATATAAAAACGAAAAACCAAAACTTGAAATCACTCAACCTATAGATCAAACAAAAACCAGCCAACAGGAAATTATTATTAGTGGAAAAACAAACTCTGAGACCTATATGCGCATCAACAATCGTCCGGTTGTAGTTGACTCAAAAAATGAATTTCGTTCTTCTGAAGTTCTCAAAGAAGGCGAAAATAAATTTGAAATTATCGCAGAAGATGCAGTTGGAAACACAGAAACTAAACAGCTGACTGTGATTTATCAAAAAGAAGAATAGCTACTAAAAATAGTATAAATGGATGAAGCAGTACATTATCAAAACAAGACATAATAATTAAAAATACTCCAAAATACTTTCCATTTATTCTCAACCAAAATAACTGGTACAAAAAAAATAAATAAGCCATTAGTCCAACTATTCCTCCAGTGACTAAAATGTTCAAGAAACTTGAATGAAAAGATGCTCCAGCATGATTGTCAATTGTTTGATTTGTGTTTTTTACTTCCCGGATATGATTATAACCATAACCAAAAATTGGTTGTTTTGACCATAGTTTAATAGCAGTTTTATAATCATTCACTCTTGTGTTTATGCTAAACATTCGCGCTAAGTTAACACCCTCTCCCGAAGGTTTAGGAGCGATTATCACAAATAAAATAAACAGTATTATTATTCCTAAAGCGAATTTGCGTAAGTGATTATGAAAGAAATATAAAACCGTGGTAATAACAAATGCAATATATAAACTTCGAGAAAAAGTAAAAACAATAAATAATAAAAGTAAAACTAGCAAGCATATGTTCAATTTTTTATATTTAAATTCTTTTTTTTGAATAAAATATAGGAACAATAAGCCATATATTGCGCCTGCAATTGAAGTATCAAAAAACTGACCAAATACTCGATATAAGTGTGGATCCCATCCGTCGTAATATAAATTACGTAAATCAGGATAAAGAAAATATTGTGTGACACCAATAACAATTGTAATAATTGTAAAAATTACAATAAATTGACTTATATTTGGTTGATAATGAAGAAGATAAAAGATCAACAAAAGATACATCAGTAATCTAATAAAATATAATCCTGCAATCAAATTCTGGACACTGTTAAAATAAAAAATATTAACAAAAAAGCCTACAAGCAGTATCCCAATTAACATATAAAGTGTTTTACTTAAATTTAGATTTGATCTAAAAGGACGAAATTTATATTTAAAAAACATTACGATTAAAACTAAAACGACACCTATTTCATAAAGATAAATATTTATTTGTTGGTTGAAAAAAGAAATCCGACCTAATTGTCCTAAACTAAAAAGTAATAAAGTAGCTACTAATAAAAAATTAATCATATAGCGTATATTGCAGTAATTTTGCACGCACTAAAAAAGAATGAAAACTCATCATAAAACTATAGACAAATCCAGCTGAGCTATCCAAAAAACCAAGTCTAAAAAAATAGTTATAGATAAATTTTCCAAACGGAAAAAAAATTAACTGAAATATATTCATTATTTTGTCTTGTTTATATAGTTCTTTTGCCCGCAGTGTGCTGTAAAAATTTACGGATATGATAAATTCCTTAATGGTCTGATGAGGATAATGATTGATAAAACCATTTAAACGACCAATACGATTATCAGCAATATATTTTTCATGGACATTTCCAAACCAACGATTTTTTCCTTTCCTAATAAAACGAATTATTCCATTGTTTCTTGCTTCAATTATTTCTCCAAATCGCATTTCATGATTCCAGAAATAATCCCGTCGTCGTAATCGATAAGAACTTAAATCACCATCTCTACTTACTATGTTTTTAATTTCTTCTTTTAAGTCTTCGTTTAGAATTTCATCAGTGTCAATAAAAATTACCCAATCACTATTAGCTTTTTCGATTCCAAAATTTCTTTGCTGACTAAAATTATCATTTAGTTTATGTTGAAATACTTTCGCACCAGCATTTTCTGCAATCGATTTTGTTTTATCAGTGGAAAAATCGTCAATGATGATGATCTCGTCACAAAAATCAATTGACTTAATACACTGACCTATCAGTTTCTCTTCATTTTTTGCTAAAATAACAGCAGTTATTGACATTGTAAAAGTATTACTGATTAACTTATAGTTTAAAATGTCATTGCGAACCCAGCTCAGCGGGGGAAGTTATAATCCCGAGCTTAGTCGAGGGACAATCCCGTTAATATAAGACATGCTATTGGTAACGGGATCACCATGTCCCGCTTAGCGGGACTAGTGATGACAAAATTTGCATTACTTATTATATCAATAATTTATTTATGAAACTGAAGATTGGGATTGACGCTGGTGATTATTATCCAAATAGTCCAATTAATTCCGGTATCAAACGTATTGTTAATCAAGTTTTATTACAACTCAAATCCCAGCATTATAAAGAGGTTATTCCTCATATTTACAGTTTTAAAAATAGGGGATTGTTGTTTGGATCAATTCGTCTCCCCTGTTATTTATATAAAAACCATGATCAAATCTTTTGGGCATTTTCCGGACAAATTCCTTGGTTAACTAAGTTTCTACCAATCAATAAAGTTTTATTTCTCTATGATTTAGGTTTTTATCAGTATCCCCAACGCTTTAGTTATCCGCAAAGATTAATCCAGCAAACAAATCAATCAGTAAAACTGGCTGATAAAATTATTGTTTCTTCCCAAATAACAAAAGATCAACTCATCAAACAATTTCCAAACATAAATGCAAATAAAATAAGCGTTTGCTATTTGGGCATTGATCATTTGCTTTCTATTAATATAAAGTCCACCTCTCCCCTACCATATCAATATTTTTTATATGTTGGAGTTGTAAAACCTTTAAAAAATCTTGAGAAGTTAATTCAAATCTACGACCAATTTTTAAAACAATCACCCAATAAAAAAATTAAATTAGTTATTATCGGTAAAGCACAATCAAATTATAAAAATTCCTTGCTTCAATTAATTAATTTATTGAAGCAAGAACAAAATATTATTTTTAAAGATGTAGTTACTGACGCGGAGTTGGTCAATTATTATCAACACTGCATTGCTTTATTAAATGTTTCGCTAGTTGAAGGTTTTTGTTTCCCGGTTTTGGAAGCTTTATCACTGGGTATGAGCGTAATCGTCAATAACTTACCGATTTATAAGGAATATACTCCATTTTTTTCTAATCTTTATATTTCAAAAACGAAAAATGATTTTATTAAAAAAATGGTTGTAATATGTAAGAACCCCGAAATAAAAAAGCAATCCATAAATATCCCAAGTCAATTTACGTGGAAATGGTATGTACAGAAGTTGCTTGAAAACGCTTTATAGCTATTTTATAGAAGTAAAATTAAACACTCGAGGTTTATAAAGTGGGTCAACTATCCCAAGTACCTGCTCACCAACATTCAATGCCTCACCATAAGCAATCGCTGGCTTAGAACCTTTACCAATGTAGATTTTCCGACAAATATAGTTGACGCAAAACGAAATGTCCGTTTTTGTCATTCCCTCGTAGGAGGGAATCCAGACACAATATACATTATAAATAAGGTAATTATAGACTAGATCCCCGTCTTTACGGGGATGACATTTTGTTTTGCGGTTACTATATCACAACCGCATCTAAATTCGTGACAAGTTCGTGGTCTTGCCTCATAAGAGCCACAATGACCATCTTCTTTTAAATGACCACATGCGGTTGCAGGTGTAATCGAACAAGGTCGATCATCATTCATAATTGCTCTAAAATATGGATTATTGAGTAAACCGCTTACAACAAAGGTTAATGCTAAATAAGGATATCTTGATTCACTTAGTGGCCATTGAACTTGAAAATCAATTTGCCATAATATATCAACGGGATATGTTACTCTAGCTACATGTTCGAACTCACCGACTGATAAAGCATTAATTCTTGTTAACATACAACAACTACCAATACAATCTTGACAAGAACTAATTCTTCGTGGAACACGTCTTTCCTTGGGAGTATAAACCACATACGGCTTACTAGAAATCCTCATATTTAAAAACTCCTGATAAGTATCATGAGATATTATTTGTTCGACCATGTAGAGATATTAAAATGTTTTATTAAGTAATAAACCATTTCTCTAATTTTCTGTTTCCAGTTTGCGTATTTCCAGAAAAAACGCCAACGACTTTTTGCTAACCATTTAGATTTTAGTTTATTCTTACGAGAGTTCTCAGAATGCTGATAAGTTATCTTTGTATCAACTCCAACTCTAAAACCTGCCTTATTTGCTCTAAAACAGTAATCAACATCTTCATAATACATAAAATATTTTTCATCGAAAAAACCAACTTTATCTATCACCTCTTTTTTTACCACCATGAATGAACCCGTAACAAAGCCACAAGTCACATATTGGTTTTTAGGTTTTTCTTCAATTAATCCTCCACTTAACCGCCAAGGATCAATTTCTCCACCATAAAATGCCTTATTCCTTTGTTTCATTGTCCCTCCCCACAAGTCAAGATACCCACCTCCAGTTAATAATTGCTTACGATCTATTTTATTTAGACTAATATCTGGATTCATAACAATAAATAAATTACAACCAGTTTTCAGTCCTTTTTTTATACCTTGGTTTACTCCATAAGCAAATCCTTGTTTATTTTTTGTATTATCTACCCAATATATTCTATCTATCTTATTTTTAATCTTATTAATTTCCCTATTTAAACGTCTTCTTTCCAATGCCTTTGTTTTATATGTCACTATAATAAAAGCGATTGTTATTCTTTTTAATTTTTTATTTGTATATTTTATGTTTTCTTTTTTATATTTTATATTTTTTATTGCCAACAAAATATACGTTAAGCATTCCATATATGCAAATCCAATATCAAGTGGTAGTCGCCATAATCCATCTTTGTATCCTTTATCTTTAACAAATCTTGCCCAGAACATATGAAAAGGATATAAAAATATTTTACAAAAAGAGCTTTTTTCACCTTTTTTTATTTTTTTCTCAACTTCACGTCTTGCATAATCAGTAAACTTTAAATAAATCTGTCGAATATTACGATAAGAATAATGGTAAATTTTCCCGTTTAATTTCCCCAATCGCCTCGTTTTTAACTTAACTTTTTCATGAATTAAGGCCGATCTGATTAATGCCTTATCTTTCTTGAAGAGCCTTATCATTTCATAGTTTTCTCCTCCATAATTTAACTTCTGATTTAAAAAGTGATTTTGGTATGGAATTAAATAACCATCCATCAATCTCTTTTTCTTCATCAGTTCTTGAAGTTCTAATTTGAGCGTCAATGATATAATTTCGTCTGCGTCAAGCATTAAAATCCAATCACTTTTCATTTTCTTTAAACCATAAGCTCTTTTTTTTCCCAAATCATCAGTTGAAAATTGCAATATTCCTACGTTATATTGCTTTGTTATTTCCAACGTACTGTCAGTTGAGTCACTGTCAACAACAACAATTTCTGACGTTAAATCCTTGATCGACATTAAACAACTGTCTAATGTTTCTGCAGAGTTTTTAGTAATGATTAATACACCAAGCTCTCTTATCATTTATTGTACTTTGTAAATGATTAATCTGGGGGTTTTAATATTGAATACAACTTGATATTTATCTGAAAAATTAAAGATGTTAATTGCATCTTCCCATATCCAAAGGTAGTTTATTTTAAGGTTATTTATTTCTTTAATTATTTCGTTTTTTGTAAAATTTAGTCCTAATTCTCCAAGATAGATATTATTTGAATAGTAAGCTAAATATAAACTATCAGGATTGTTTCCAAGTGATGCGATACGTTTCTTGTTAATATCCAATCTGTTTAATTGTTGTGATAATATTACAAGTTCGTTTCCTGGTTTTTTCATATGTCGAACCATCCAGGGCAGATATTGAAAACTAATAAAAACAATGAAACCTGTAAATAAAATTAATAGTTTTGATAGCTTATTATGGTATTGCCAATAATTTAATAATCCAGCTGCAAGAACTAAGATTAAAACAAACATTGACCAAAGATGACGTTCTTCAGTAATAATTAGTAAATAAAAAAGCGGGTAAATCAAAACCATAAACAGCATTATGTGCTTCCTTATATAGATTCTTCTTGAATATATAAAAATTGAAAAGATAATAATTGTTAAGGCAAATATTGATAAAGAGTTTATAAAACCTAATATTTTTAAAAAATTATGATAAATTAGCTTAAGTCGATATAATACGTCAGCTATTGATATATGTTTGCTTGGATTAACCAATTGAATATTTGAAGGGTCATCCCAATAGCTTGTGGATAGTTTATCTAACGGCTCAATTAGTCCAACAATGTGTTTTGGATAAGTAATAACCCCTTTTGCTGAAAGTTGTCGATTAAATTCACCAGCAGTTGAAAATGTCAAGCGGTGATATTTTTTACTGATAATAAACGACCAACTTCCAGAAATTACAATAAATATAAACATTCCAATCAACCATTGAGATAAAATAAATCTTTTTCTTGTTGCTAACTTATATCTTCGATAAATTATCCAAATAGAAACTGTGAAGTGAACGAGGAAAAAAAGCAAAGCATAAGCTTTTGTTAAATAAGCTAGAGCACCAAACCAGCCAACCGTAAGCGCCTGATCTCGATATTTAGTAAAAGTTTTGTCTAATAAACTATTTAAGTAATTTATTAGCATAACGCATAACAATAAATCAGGTGTAACAACAATGAGAGTAAACATTACTAATAAAGGGATTAGGGTAAATAATGCCCACGCTCTCCATATATCTGTAATTTTTTGACTGATCAATAATTTATTTACTGCTATTAACAAAAAAATACCAATAATAATTGAAAGAATCTTAGTCGCCAACAACGCTTCAATATTTAAGGCTAAAAAAGGCAGCAATAACCATGAAAATAATGGACTCCAGTATCCGTTTACCGCGAAATTAACGTTACCTGACAAATATTTTTTTGCAATGTTTATGTAAGAGATACCATCAGGATTTAGTACAAAGCGGAAAAGAGGAAAGATTATTATTAATGTTAACAGATAAACGCCAATAACGTTCAAAAGTAGATGATTTCTTTTTAGAAAGTTGAGAAATGAATCTTTCATAATTCGTCCCCTTTACCCTGTAATCAAAATACTCTTTTATGTTAGCTCATAAATGAATGAATGTTCATCTACCTCACTTCGCGAGCGAAATAGGGCAAGCTCTGGATTACAGGGTTTATAGGCTCTATTTTACCACAAAATATATTTAGTAACCAACATTGCTAATTACTAACTGCCATTTGCTTACTGCATATTGCTAACTGTTGACTACCAACTACGAATTTTAGCGATGGTATATCGCTTCAAATTGCTTATTACCATAAGCTAATCGCTATCAAATGATGTTTATAGTCCGTGGTAATAAATTATTTATTTTATAAGCTGATATTATGGTAATTTGTGGTCTGTGTCACTATAGAAAAACTCAATTATCTTACCAAAAACATCATTATCAATATTATTTTTGTCCTCAATGTCAAACTCTTTTTCTTCATCCTTTACCAAGTAATAAAGAATTAAGTGTTTACTATAAAAAGTTCATAAACAGTGCTCCTCAACAAGAAAGATTAATTCGTTTGAGATCAAAATCAATCATCGGTAAACTCAAGAAATTACACCCTAAAGGAGTGAGTTTAATTGATATTGGTTGTGGATATGGTTTTTTTCTGGATGAGGCAAAAAAAAAGCATTTAACTGTGTTTGGTATAGAACCATCAATGCAATCTTTTAACTATGTAAAAAATATATTAAAACTAAACATACTTAATACGGATTTAGAGAGATTTTTAAAAAGTAATCGTAAAAGATTTGATTTTGTAATCTATTCACACGTCATTGAGCACGTCAAACATCCCAAAAAAGTTATCTATCAATTATCTAAACTCTTAAAGCCTAGTGGAATTCTTTACATAGAGACTCCAAATCTTAATAGTCATTTGTTTTATTCAGAAAAAGAAAACTATACATTTTTATTACCCCGGGAGCATCTTTGGATATTTTCTTTAAAGAGTTTTTCTAAATTAATACCTTCTAATTTGTCAATAATTCAAGTCAATACTATCAGTCAACCTGAACATTTCATGGGTATTCTTAAAAATATATTTAAAAATTATCTATCAACAAGCACTGTTCAAACGACCAAAAAAACTCAAGGTCAAATTCAAAAACCAACGACTATTTTAAAAAAAATTAAGTACTTATTATTAGATAAAATACTCGCTCCATTACTCACTCCTCTTCTCAATAAAAACAACCTTGGAAGTATATTGCAAATTTACCTAAGAAAAAAATGAGAAAATTCAAATTTATCTTACTTTTATCTATTTTTTGTTCTTTGTTTTTATTACCAAAAAAAGCATTCGCTTTAACGTTCACCAAATCAATAAATAATCCTCTTGTTATAAAAACTGATTTACCTAATTGGAATCAACAAATGATGTTTCAACCGCATGTGATATATGAAAATGGAGTTTTTAAAATGTGGTATGGAAGTTTTAATGGTTCTTTTCACAAAATTACTTACGCAACGAGCACTGATGGCGTCAATTGGAACGCTAAACAATTTATTGACTTACCGATAACAGGAACTAATGGGGTTGGAGATCCGTATATATTAAGAACTAATAGTAAATACATTTTATTTTTTGCAGTTCTTAATCAAAAAAATGAAATATACAAAGTTGAGTCAAATGATGGGATTGTATTTGATCAATCAAGTTTAACCAAAGCAGTAACTTATGATAAAAGTTGGGAAAGGGATGGAGTTTTCGCTCCAACAGTCATTTTTTATAATAATAAATACTATCTTTTTTATATTGGTTGGGGTGGCGGAGGTAGTTTGGGATTGGCAACTTCAAGTAATAGTATAAATTGGACGAAATGCCAAGACTCTGTTTTTGGAGGAATTGACGCTCCAATGATTTTTGAAAAAAACAATCAATATCAAATAGTGTTTCACACAGATACTGGAATAGAACAAATGGATATAACTAGCTTGAATAATTGTCAAACAACTTTTTCTAATCGTCAAGTTTTAATAAGACGTGGTCCGGAGTATTATGACATCAACCACATGATTGCACCATCGCTAATTGAAATAAATGACAAACAATATCTTTATTATGTTGGTCGGGGAAATGATTTAATCTGGAAAATGAATTTAGCGACTGCTTCTATTCCTGAAAACACAACTGCAACTATTATTATTCCTGGTCTTATGGCATCCTGGAATAAAAACGCAATATTGCATAATCAAGAAGTTAGCCAGGCGGAATGGAAGATTCCGTCTTTCGTTAAAGAATATCAAGGATTAATTTCCTCGTTTGATAATCATGCTTTTATTAAAAATAGTGATTATTTTATTTTTTCTTATGATTGGAGAAAGCCTCTCGAAAATACTATTAAAATTTTAGATCAATATTTAAATACAAAGATTTGGAACTCATCACCAAATAAAAAAATCAATATTATCGGTCATTCGTTAGGTGGATTGGTGGGAAGAATTTATGCTCAAAATCATGCTGATAAAATAAACAAACTGATCACGGTTGGAAGTCCACATCAAGGAACAGCACAAGTCTATAAACCACTAAGTGCCGGTGAAATTGATCGGGAAAATACTTGGTTATGGATAGCACAAAAACTTGTTTTAATAATAAATAAAAACACGATTGAATCAAACAGGGTTACAGTTAATAAACGTTTTCCCGTTTTGCTTGATTTGTTTCCAACATATGATTTTTTAACCACCGAGTCAGGTAATGCAATTCACATATCGTCAATTTCAATAAAAAATCCTACCATACCAAAATATACAGACATCTTCAATATTGAAAATAAATTATCAATAATATACGGCACCGATAAAAATACTGTAAAAGGATACACGATAAAAACGCCTAGTTTAATTAATCAACTGTTGGGAAACTATTCAGATGGAGAACCTACTGATTCTTTCGATTCTTATGGGGATGGAACGGTTTTATCTAGTAGTACGTTAATTGGAAGTCAACAAAAGCAGTTTTCTTTTTCATTAAATCATGGTGAGATTATTTCACAGGTTTCTCCACAAGAAAAAATCTTCCAACAACTGGAAATTCCATATAATTTAGATAAAATCACAGCCGGTTCTGCGACAAAAATTTCGCCTAGTTTGGTATTTTTAATTAAATCTCCAGCGCAAATCAGTGTAGAATACAACGGAAATAAATATGAAGAAGATGAGGGAATAATATTTATTGAAAACGCGCAATCAGGTGATTATAAACTAAATATTCAAGGAACTGATTTGGGTAAATATCAAGTGATTATTGGTCAAGTTTCGCAGTCAAATGATATCTGGGACACGCTTGATGGAGAAATTATAAAAACCCCACCCTCTTTACAAATCGATACGGAAGAATTTTATTTTAATAACCAAACAGCTACATCAATTTTTCCAACAACCACTCCAATACCTTCCTCAACACCAACCCCAACTACCAATCCAACCATAACTCCACTACCAACTATAACCTCAACTTCTTCTCCTATCCCAACAATAACGCCAACAATTACTCCAACACCAGTTTCAACTTCTTCTTTAAACACAACAACCTCAAATACTACTAATTCAACTAATCCAACTGCTTCAACTCCGGAATTCCCTGTTAAATCAAATTTAATTGCTCAAAATTGGACAAAATCAATACCTAAAACTAATAAAAATTTAGTTTCCAACTCCCCAACGCCAAAGGTTAACAAGTCAAAACCACAAGTGCTTGGTACGACAATAAACAAAAAAGAAAATCAAAAAATATTTTATATCTCACTCGCTTTAGTTATTGTTTGCGTTGGAATATACCTTTTAATCGTCTATATAGGAACTGACAAAGTTAAAAATATTATTTTAAACTTTCATCAAAAGTTGTTGAGGTTGATCAAAGATCATCAAAAGGATAAACTTAAATAAGTATTTGACCTATAGCCTATCCACCGCCGCGGTGAATTGGAGGTTGAAATGACAATCTAAAAACAATTAAGATTAGATATTTGTAGATCCTAGAGAACTTATTTAACTCTCCGTTGGTGAGCTTGTCAAATTTTACAGAAAGTTAATCCTGCGAAGTTTAAACGAAGCGGAAAAAAACGCTATGTCATCCTCAACTTAGTATTAGCCTTTTGAGTGCTATTCCCTTCGAATTCCCTCAGGGTAAACGAACACAGCTCATGCTGCATTGTTAGGAGGACACAAGAAACTGTAATCCCGATCAAAATTATCGAGAACAATTTCTAGTGTGGCTGCTGAGGGGCTCGGACCCCCGACCTTTGCAATGTGAATGCAACGCTCTAGCCAACTGAGCTAAGCAGCCAATTATTTATAAACAAGTTATTCCCTACTAACTTCTAACTACTAATCCCTAACTACTTGTGATTCTATTTCCTCTATTTTACCCTAATAACCATTATTTTTATATTGTTTTTTTTAATTTCTTAAATTACAATTAAATCTTATGAAAATTGTTAAGGGACTAATTGAGTTTGTGATGGAAATTCTTGAAACCGTTGTATTTGTCGGATCTATTTTTATAGTAACCTATTTGTTTATAATGCAACCTAATCAAGTTAAAGGAGCCTCAATGGAACCAACATTTTTATCAGGAGAATATATCTTTACAAGCAAAATTACTTATAAATTCAGGCCAATGCAAAAGGGAGATGTAGTAATTTTCAAATCACCAAAAAACCCTGATATTGAGTATATTAAAAGAGTAATGGGTTTACCAGGAGATAAGGTTTTAGTACAAAATAGTGAAGTTTATATTAATGGACAACAAATTTCTGAAAATTATATATCCGCGAAAACCAATCTTTGGGAAGGTGGTTTTCTCAAAGAGGGAGTCACTGTAACAATACCTGATGGATTTATTTTTGTCATGGGTGATAATAGACCACGATCTTCTGATTCCCGTGAATTTGGACCAATTAATATAAATTCAATTATTGGTCAGGTTTTTTACCGTTATTTTCCCTCAAACAAAATAGGACCGATTAATAACCCTATTCCACCAAATTTACGTTCATATAGTTTTTTAACCTATTTTTTTACCTAAGATATAATTCTTCGAATTAATGTAGATGTAGTTTCTAAATTACCTTTCATTTCGATTCGAAGTAAGGTTTTTATTTTAGTCTGTCTAAATTTAATCATCAAATCAGGATTGACATCTTTGATTAACTTAAATAAACCTTTAATTTCTTCACGATTTAAGTAGTCTCCTTTATCTTTTATCTTATATAAAATCTCTCTTACTAAACTTTCGGTTTGTGCCACAGAAAACCCTGATTGTAATATTTTCTCATACGCGTTAACTATATCTTGCTCTGATCTCAAACGTGAAATGATAAAAAGCAATGATATATTTATTTGTTTTCCATAATATCCATCTTTAATCATCTCAGGTAAATGATTTAAGCGCATTAGTTGACAAATATATGAAGATTTGACTTGAAAAACATCGGCAATATCTTTAATTTTCAGTTGATATTCTTTTCTAAGAAGTAATAGTTGTTTTGCTTTATTAAATATATCTTTATCTGTACTAAAAGCAAGTAGTCTTTCACGAAGTTGATCATTCATGGATATGATTATAATTTATTTTACGGTTACGTATTGTTTTCCTTGTTTTTTTACAAATTCAACCTTACCTATTTTTAAAGCAAATATTGTATGGTCCTTACTCGCTTCTGTTCCAACTCCCGGATGCACTCTTAAACCTCTTTGGCGTAGAATAATCGAACCTATTCTAATCTTTTCGCCTCCGTAAATTTTTACTCCAAGCCTTCGACCTACAGAGTCACGATTTCCTTTGACTGCTTTTTGTGCTTTTGTATGAGCCATATTAGAATTTAGAATTCAAAATCCTTCGACTTCGCTCAGAACGAGTTTAGAATTATGAATTAAACTTTTATAATTTGGACTTTTGTTAGTTGTGAACGAAAACCTTTCACTCTTCGATAACGAACTTTTGCCTTAAATCTAGCAACACGAATTTTCTCACCCTTAAGTTGTTCTATAATTTTTCCAGTTACACCGACTTTTAATAAAGGTTTACCAAGTTCGATTTCTCCTTCGTCAGTAAATGTTGCAAGTGTTTCTAGAGCAATTTCTTTACCAACTTCTTCATCAATGCGATCTACATAAATTTCGCTACCTTGTCTCACTGTGTATTGTTTTCCACCTGTCTTGATTATTCCGTATTTAACCATTTAACAATTATACATAAATTTCTTATCATAGCAAGGGTTTTTTACCCTGTAACTAAAAAGCTTGAGGTTACAGAGTTTATTTTGGAAGCAGAGCTAAACCACATAGCAAAGTCACTAATGCAGATCCACCATAGGATATAAAAGGTAAAGTAATCCCCGTAATTGGTAAAATACCTAGATTCATCCCAAAGTTTAATATAATTTGAAAAGATAACATCACAAGTAAACCCAAACAATAATAAAATCCATAAAGTGATGATGAAGGTTGATGTTTGTATAGTTTTAGAGTCCTTTTCATTAATTGAGTAATAATTAAAATAAAAAAAATAAGCAACATCACTCCGCTAATAAATCCAAACTGCTCAATTAATGAGGCAACTGCAAAATCAGTATGATTTTCCGGTAAAAAAAATAGTCGTGATTGTGTTCCAAGTCCCAAGCCTTTCCCAATAAACTGACCTGAACCGATCGTAATTATTGCTTGTATCATATTATAAGAATTACCTTGTTGATCAAGTCCCGGACTAATAAAACTTAATAATCGATTTCGTTGATAATCGTGAAGAAATAGCCAAGAAATTGGTACAAAAAATATGATTCCTGCAAGCAATGAAATAACAACTTTTTTTGGAATTTCTGAAAAAAATAAGAGTACAAAATATATTGCAAAATAAACAACTGCGTTTCCTAAATCAGGTTGTTTAAAAATAATTATTATTGGTAGGGTTGCGTATAAAAAACTAATAATTAAATCTTTCCATGAATTTGCAGATTTTTTTAAACGTGAAAAATACTCTGCTAAAAAGACAATATAAAATACTTTAAATAGCTCCGATGGTTGTAAATTAAAAAAATATAAATCAATCCAACGCAATGAACCTTTTACTTCAAATCCGATAATAAAGGTTATTAACAATAAAATAATAAAAAACCAATAAAAAAACTTATAGTTCGCTCTAAAAAAACGATATCCGGTTTTTCTTACAAAAATATATGCGATTATTGCGACGAAAGTATTAATCACCTGGTCAAGCGCTAAATTAGTTTTTATTCCAAATAAATTAAAACATCCAAAAAAGATTAAAAGGAATACAGGAAGCAGTATTGCGATCATTTTATAAGATATAAAATTCAGTTATTTGATCTAATTGTCATTCTGGCACCACTTCTGATTGTCCAGAATCAAAGTTCGATTCTGGATGCGTCCCGCTAAGCGGAACTTACCAGAATGACGATAAAGTTTTTAATAAACAAATAAAACTAATTATTTCTCAACAACTAATTTTTCACCCCTCGTAATTTTACGCGCAAGCACTCGTTTAGATAACCACACTTGATTAAAAACAAGGTCTGATGGAACTATAATATCTACTTTATCTTCTGCTTTTACACCTAACAATTTACGTTGTTCTTGAATTGCCCTCACTAAGTCACGTAATATACCCTCATTTATTAAATCTTGAGTAATTTTTGTATTAAATTCAACTGAAATATTTTTTCCTTTAGCCAATTTTATACTTTTTACATTAAGCTCCTGCTTGATTAAATTGTGATAATCTTCTAAATTTGACTGTATTATAAATTGTCTTTCACTTGGCAAGGCAATGATTGCTTCAGATAGTGGTTGACGCATTTTAATTTGTTTTTCTTTACGAAATCTACGTCCAACTTCACAAATCTCTCTTACTAATATCATGTCTTTATCTATTTTAAAATCATATTCCTTAGGAATATTTGGCCAATTTGACAGATGAACTGACTTTTTCCCAGTTAAATTAGTATAAATTTCATCAGTCAAAAACGGCATTATTGGTGAAATAATAATCATTAGATTTTCCAAAACTTTTTGTAATGTAGAATAAAAAGAATTTTGATCTTCTTTATCTTCTGAGTTAACCCAAACACGGTCGCGGGATCGCCTAATATACCATGTTGACAAATCACTAACGAATCCTTCAACTTCCAAGGCGACATCTTTAACGTTATATTGAGAATAATTCTTATATGAAGTATCAATTAACCACATCAAACGGTTCATTATCCAAATATCTAATATATTTTCAATTTTTTTTGAATTTTTTCTTTTTTCTTTTTTCTTTTTTATATCGAATTTATCTAATAATGCATACTCCACAAAAAACTTATAAATATTCCATAATATTAAATAGAATTGTCTTCGTACTTCATCTGTTTTTTTATATCCAAAAAGTAAGTTGTCAGCTGGATTTTGACGGGCAAAGATCCATCTCATCACATCAACACCAATTTTTTCTGCTCCTTCATGAAAATTAATATAGTTTCCCCAACTTTTGTGCATTGGTCTTCCATCTTCACCCATCATGGTTGCAAAACCTAATACTTGCTTAAATGGCGCTTCGTTTTCCATCACGGTTGACATGGCAATTTGCGCATAAAACCAGTTTTTGAACTGACCTGGGAAAGATTCGGTTATAAAATCAACAGGAAACCACTTACGCCATTTTTCCTTATTAGCACTATATAACGGCTCATTCTTATTATTTTCACTGATAGTTGAATACTCAACAATCCCAGCATCTAGCCACGGATTTCCCACATCTGGAATTCTTTTTATTAATTTTCCGCATTTTTGACATTTTATTTCTACATCATCAATAAATGGTTTATGCGGACTTTGACCGTTCATTTTTTCAATTCCTTTAACGGCTCTTTTTTTAAGCTCTTCTTTTGATCCTAAAATTTCAAATGTTTTACAATTACTACATTCATAGATTGGTAATGCTAACCCCCAATAACGGTTTTTTTTGCTAATTAACCAATCATGCATATTTTTTAACCAATCCAACTCTCTTTCCAGTCCAAACTCCGGCATCCATTTTATCTTTTTCGCTACCTCCACCATCCTCTGTTTTAATGTTTTTGTATTTGATTTTTGATTTTGCAATGGACATAAGTCCATTGCAATGTACCATTCATCCGCCACTTTCCATACCAATTCTGTCTTACAACGCCAACAAGCCGGATAACGGTGTTTATATCGTTCGGTATAAAGTAAGTATTCTCCATTTTTATGGGTTTTTAAAAAATCAATAATAATTTCCGGATGTTTTTTAGCATTTTTACCAGACAACCAATCTAATCCTGGTAAGTAGTCTGCATTATCTTCAATTACCGGAATCATCGGCAATCCATATTTTTTTCCAAGTAAAAAATCCTCAACTCCCGCGCTTACTGCCGTATGTACTAATCCAGTTCCTTCAGTTGTGGTGATTGGAAGAATTCTCTCATCGGTAATTACTACCGTATGAAATGTTTTAGGGTTACTATTTGCAACTCTATTAACCGCTTCAAGATGATCAAATGGACCTTCATATTTTAAACCGGCTAATTTGTCTCCTTTAACTGTTTTTATTACTTTTACTTTTTCTTTTTTAAATACTCTTTCAATCGCATCTTTCGCTAACCATATTTGTTCTTTATTTTCTTTCTCGATTAATACGTATGTTATATTTTTATCAACAGCAACCGCTATATTTGCTGGAATCGTCCACGGCGTCGTGGTCCAAACTAATAAGTATGAATTTGGAATATAGAATTTAGAATTTGGAATTTTGGATTTTGAATTTGATTGAGATTTTGGATTTTGGATTTTGAATTTTAAATATACAGACTCGTGCACCAGCTCCTTATAGTTTTCCGTTAACATTTCGTGCTGCGATATTGCAGTTTCGCAACGCGGACACCAAGGAACTGAACTATTTCCTTTATAAATCCATCCATTTTCATAACATTTTTTTAAAAATTGCCAAATCATGTAGTTGTTTTCATCGGTCATTGTGTAGTAAGAGTGATCCCAGTCCATAAAATAGCCCAAATGTTTTGACTGTTCTGTTTGAATTTTTGAAAATTTATAGACATGATCTTTGCAAAGCTGAACAAATTTTGCAATTGAAGCATGTTTGTCTCCAGGGACAAGATTTTCAATATCTTTTTTTGATTTTAAACCCAATTCTTTTTCCACCTCAACTTCAACCCAAAGTCCCTGACAGTCAAAACCATTACGAAAACGCTGTCGATTACCAATTAGATTATTAAATTTTTGCCACAAATCTTTGTATGTTCGTCCCCAGGCATGATGAACACCCATGGGATTATTTGCTGTGATTGGACCGTCTTGAAAGGAAAAAGTTTTTTTTGAGTTTTTATTTTTATGTAAGTATTGATCAACGATCTTATTTTTTTCCCATTTCTCCAACAATCTTTTTTCCATTGCCACAAAATCAGGATTCGCCTCCACTGGTTTAAACATAGAAGATTATTTTAGCACAATTTACGTCATTCTGGTAGCTATTAATAACTTTTTTTGATACCGTTTAAATGTATCTTCCATTATTTTATCTAAACCAAGATTATATCGATTCGCCAAATCAATCAAAGAAAATAAAACATCACCGAGTTCTTCCTCGATATAGTTGACGCAAAACGAAATGTCCGTTTTTGTCATTCCCTCGTAGGAGGGAATCCAGACACAATATACATTATAAATAAGGTAATTATAGACTAGATCCCCGTCTTTACGGGGATGACATTTTGTTTTGCGGTTACTATATCTCCGTGATCAGCTAAAGCTTTTTCACCGCTTCCAACTTGTCTATCGCCTTGCATAACACAGTTAAAGTCTCTCCTAGTTCTCCAACCTCTTCAACCAAATGAATATATTGGACATATACTGACCAATTAAAGTTAAACTTTTTCACTAATTCCGCGACTTCTTTTTGATATTGCTTGAAAAATTTTTTCATAAATCCTTAATAAAATGATAACCGTAAATGATAAAACAAATAAATTATATACTAATTTCCCAACAATAATAAAACACTTTAGTTAATTAATTAACTAAAGTAAGTAGATAATATAAACATATTTTAATCCCTTCGTGAAGTTTTAAGATGGCGAAATCAAATAAAAAAGTCACCAAATAAGAGATACAAATGTTAATGAAGGTTATTTCTTCCTCATAAACGCAGGAATGTCGAATTCGCTATTGTCTTCATCAAGAAGTGGATCTTCGTCAAGATCATTAATTTCAGCTTTATTTTCAACCTCTCCTATGGTTAAGTCTTTTTTTGTGGTATCAGTCGTTTCTTTTTTAAATCTGAATAGTTTCAAACGATTATCGTCAAACTTCGTGGCAATCAAAGTTACTCTCACCTGGTCCATCATTTTCTCATCAATCACTGCTCCAAAAATTATATCTGCATCAGGATCAACAGTCTTTGCAATGATTGAAGCTGCTTCGTCAATCTCTGCCATAGTTAAATCCGGACCACCAATCACATTAAACAACACACCTCTTGCTCCTTCAATGGAAACATCCAAAAGAGGTGAAGAAATTGCCTGCTTAATGGCAACCAATGCTCGCTTGTCACCACCACCAATACCAATCCCCATTAAAGCGGTTCCGGCATTAGTCATGATACTGCGCACGTCGGCAAAATCAACATTAATCAAACCCGGAATTGTTATCAATTCCGCGATTCCCTTAACTCCCTGATGCAAAACTGAATCTATTTTTTTAAATGCATCAAGAATTGGCGTCTTTTTATCAATCACCTGTAAGATTCTCTGGTTTGGAACCATAATTAATGTGTCAACCTTTTCTTTTAGTTTATGAATTCCATCATCTGCTGTTAATTTTCGTTTAGATCCTTCGAAATCAAATGGTTTTGTAACAACGGCTACCGTCAATGCCCCCGTTTCTTTTGCAATCTCTGCAACCACAGGAGCTGCGCCAGTACCAGTTCCTCCACCTTCACCACAAGTTATGAATACCATATCAGCTCCACTGATTTCTTCTTTTAGTTTTTCTCTAGATTCTTCTGCTGCCTGACGACCAACTTCTGGATCGCCACCAGAGCCCAAACCTTTTGTTAGGTTTTCTCCAATTTGAATTTTTATATTAGCTTTATTATTCAAAAGCGCTTGAGCATCTGTATTAACTGAGACAAATTCAACCCCATTAATTCCACCTTCAATAATCATTAAAGAAAGTGCGTTTCCTCCACCTCCTCCAACTCCTATAACTTTAATTTTTGCTGCCAATCCTGCCTTTGGTTTAATTAACATATAGTATTCCTACGAAATTACTAATATATTACGAATATACTAATTAAATTCCTACTAAATTACAAATATATCTCCTACGAAATTACGAATAAAACATACAAATTTACAAATTCGTATATTCGTACGAGATTCGTACTTTCGTAGGCCTATGGTATAAATTGTTTGAAAAAATCTTTTAATTTTCCTATTGAATTTCCAATTGTAAAATTCTTTAATATTTGATTAAAATTTTTACCTGAACCACTTTCTATTGTATTATTTTGTTTTCCATAAAGAATTAATCCAACGGTTGTTGCAAACTGTGGATCAAGCACTTCGTCAACTAATCCAGCAACTCGTCCTGGAACTCCCTGACGAATTGGCAATCCAACCACACGCCGTCCAGTTTCCGTTATTCCAACAGTCAACGCTCCTCCTCCAGTGATAATCAATCCCGCCGGAACCATTTCACCAAACCCACTTTTGACAATCTCTTCTCCAATAAACTTATATATTTCTTCAAGACGTGGCATAACAATTCCATCAACTAACTCTTTTAAAGATATCTCATTTATGTTTTCCGGTAATTGTAGTTCAGAAACGTTTAATGTTTCGGGTTTTTTAATTTGTTTTACAACTTTATGGTTAAATTGTTTTGATAAAAACAATTTAACTCTTTCAGCAGATTCTAGAGAAATTCGAAGACCCACTGCAATATCATTGGTAATGTGACGTGCTCCGAAAGGAATTGAAGCAGAATATGACAAGGCGCCCTCTGCATAAATACAAATATCAGTTTTCCCTCCACCAAAATCCACCACCACTGCTCCTAATTCTTTTTCTGTATCTGTTAAAACTGCTTCTGCTGATGCAAGTCCGGAAAAAACAAATCCGGAGTTAACAATATCCAAAGCTTGTAAACTCCTTTCAAGATTTTTTAAATTTGTTAATGAAGCAGTGATAAGGTGAGTGTTAACCTCCAAACGCACGCCACTCATTCCCACTGGATTTTTAATTCCCGGTTGTCCATCAACTACAAAATCACGAGGTGATACTTCAATTATTTGTCTTGTTGTAGAAAGTGAAATTGCTCTTGCTGCTTCAATTGCCCGATCCACATCATTATCATTTATTTCTGCTTGAGGATTTGCAACCGCCACGACTCCATGTGAGTTTAAAGAAGCAATATGTGGCCCTCCAACTGATACAAAAGCCTGTTTAATTTTATGTCCGGCCATTCGTTCAGCCTTTTCGACACTTTCTTCGATAGTACTTGTGACTTTATCAATATCAACAATTAACCCCTTTTTAACACCCCGAGCTGATGTTGTATTAAATCCAATTATCCGCAGTTCATTATTTTTTTCCGAGTCAACCGCAACAATCGTTGCAACTTTACAACTTCCTACATCAATTCCACATATTAATTTATCACTCATAGTTTAAAACTCAACTATTGGTTTAGAAAAGCGCAAATCAATTGTCTTTGCAGTCTTTCCTTCAACCTTAAAATTTCGAATAATTATCTTCAACAGCTCTGCTTGATCTTCTTTACTTTTATCTAAACTTACAAATAGTTTCCAACTACTTAAATTTAATCCTAACATATCTGTGCCGTTAATATCAATAGTATTAACCGAATAACCAATATCTTTCAATAATGAAGTGAAATATATTGCGTATTCAATATCATTCGACTCCAAACGCTCACCAACTTTAATAATTGAACTTGATAAGTTTTGATAATAATTAATTACCGGAAGGGACTCAACTAATATTCGACTTTTTTTAACAATTCTTTGTTTATTATCAATTAATAAAAAAAAGATTGAGGTTTCAATTTGAGCAATTATTGCTTGTTGATGAATAGTTATTTGCAACTGATTTGGATATTGTTTGACAATTTCAACTTCTGCCAAATTTGGATTATTTAAATAGATGATTTCTTGAGTTTTGTTTGTATCTAAAAGAAATAAATTTTTATTGTATAAATTGGTAATTCCGTAAATTGTTTGTTTTGTTTCATTACCCTTAATAATTATTTGTTTAATCGTTAAGTTAATATAAAGGTAATATAATACGATAGAAACTGAAAGCCAGACAACCAATCCAATGAGTAAATTTTTAATCGAAAAGTGAGTTTGCCAATGTCTGCGCTGCATTATTTTGATTGTGACTGATAAATTGTAAATAACTTTTTTGATAATTTTGCAAAGCACTAATGGTTTTTTCAATTAAGTTTAAAAGCTCTTTACTTGTTTTACTTTGTTCAAATATTTCCGCCACTTTATTTTTATTTAAATACTCTGCATGTTTTAATTGCTCTTGACCCGCGGACCACGGTAAAGGAATAAGAATAGCTGGTTTTTTCAAAGCGATTAGTTCTGAAATCGTATTAGCCCCTGCCCTGCCAATCACTAAATCTGAAAAACAATAAATACTTCCAATCTCGTCTCCAGAGATATGTTTTTTAATAATGTAGTTTTCTTGTTGTCCTTTAGGTAGTTCAAAACGTAAATTACTCAAGAGTGTAAAGTCATCATATTCCTGAGTGTCGCCGGTTTGATGAATAATCGTATATTTTGCCGTTAATTGATTGATAATTCGAGATATGTGTTGATTAATACTGTGGGCGCCAAGAGACCCACCAGTAATGAATAATACTTTTTGGTTTTTATGTGGTACCCAGTTTAATACATGGTGTTGGAATATTTGTTTACGTATTGGATTACCGGAAATTATAACTTTACTTTTATTCCAATTTTTATTTGATTCTGGAAAACTTAAAAATATTTTGTTAGCAAAAAGACCAATTATTCTATTAGCAATTCCAGGATTTATTGTTTGTTCGTGAGTATAAACAGGAATTTTTTTTAAAAACCCACAAAAAGCCACGGGCAAAGCTATATAGCCACCAAAAGACAGTATCTTATCTGGTTTTATTTTGTTAATTAATCGCCAAGCATAATAAACTCCTAATGGTATTTTTAATATTTCAAAAAAAGTTTGTTTACTAAATAGACGGGTTAAACGGCCAGTTGTCAGATGAAAAAAAGGTATTTTTAAAGACGTAATTTCTTTATATTCTAAAGTTAGACTTTTATCAATATTTGAATTATGTTTTCGTCCTACAAAAAACGTCTCTACGTTTTTACGACTCATTAGCTCTTCAATCACTGCTAATGCCGGGGTAACATGACCTCCTGTAATAATAAGTCTCATATTTTATTTATGATAGATTTTTGATTGTCTCCCAATGTTAATTAATATTCCGATAAAAGCAAAACTCACCAAAAGATTTGAACCACCATAAGAAATAAAGGGTAAGGGAACTCCAGTTAGAGGAATTAAATTAACCATACTGGCCAAATTAATACATACTTGTAAATTAAAAAATAGAAAAATGCCACCTGCAAGTAGGCGTCCGTATCGATCCGATGCATTAATTGTTACTTTATAAATAAAATAAATTAATAACAAAAAAATTCCAATTAAAAGCAAAGATCCAAATAAACCCACCTCTTCACTAATAATAGCAAAAATTGAGTCTGTATGCGCTTCTGGTAAAAAAAGATACTTTTGTTTTGATGCCCCAAAACCTTGTCCAAAAAAACCACCATTAGTAATGGAAATTACAATTTGATTTATATGATAGGTAATACCAAGAGGATCTAGTGCGGGATTGAAAAATGCTAATAATCTTTTAAATCGATAAGGAGATGTTTTAATTAACCAATAGCCAATACCAAGTGCCGCTGGAAATAAAAATAACAGATAATGTAATTCTATTCCAACTAAAAAATATATTCCTATTCCCATCAAGAAAATAATAGAAGCTGTTCCCATATCTGGTTGAAGGAAAATTAAAAACATTAATAGTCCAATAAAAATTAAAAATGAAAAGAATCGTTTCCGCTCACGGTTAATAAACCAAGAACATAAATAAATTAATGTCGCCAGTTTTGCTAATTCTGTTGGTTGAAGATTAAAAAATCCAAGATTAATCCATCGACGTGCCCCACCAACGTGACTTCCAAATCCTGGGATTAATACTAAAAAAAGCAGTACAATTGTTGCACTCATTAACAAAAATGCCCAGTAATATAACCGGTGATAATTAAACCAAGAGAAAAAAAACATTGTGATAATCCCAATTAACAACCAGATTACTTGAAGACGAAAATAATAAAGACTATCGCCACTTTCTTGAAAACTTCGCACAGCAGAAGCTTCAAATACAAAAAAAGTTCCAATAATTGTTAAAACTATGGGTAAAAAAATAACCCAAACTAACTGGTTTTTCTTTTTTTGAACTATTTTTTTCATTGTAAGCCGCCAACAATTTTATTAAAGATAGATCCTCGTTCAAATTCATTAGTAAACATCGCAAATGATGTTGCGCCTGGAGACAATAGAATAGTTGTTGGCTGTTTTGATTCTTTTGCAATACGATATGATTCTTGAATAACCAATTCCATATCGTCGTATACTTTAGATATTTTGTTTTGATATTCTTTTTTTAAAATTGGATAGATCAAGTCGGTCAATGTCCCTTTTAATAAAATAATCTTATCTACTTCTCCCAGAACCGGTATTAATTCCTCAAACGGTAATTGTTTAGAGTTACCTCCTAAGATTAAAATTATTCTATTATTTTTATATGCTTGAATGGCTTTAATTGTTGCCACTGGAGTTGTTGCGGTTGTGTCATTAACAAAAGTAATATTATTAACTTTTCTTATCGTCTGCAATCTTCCAGTTAAAGGTAAAAATTGATTTATCGAAACTTTTGCTTTGTTTTTATCAGTGCCGATAAGTTTTGCGGTAGCCAAACATGCAGCTATATTTTCTCGGTTATGTTCACCGGATAAATTGGTAATTAAAAAGTCAACATTACTGCCCTCATATGTAATTAATTTACCATGTTTATCTCCAAGTAAATCTAAATATCTTTTATTAAAGATTGTATAATCCGTGTTTTTTTGATATTGAAAAATTGCTTTTTTATCTTCATAATAATCATCCATCGTTTGATAGTAATTCAAATGATCTGGGTAAAGATTGGTAAACACCGCGATATGCGGACTGATTTTTTTCCGATGAAAACCTGAAAGTTGCCAAGAAGAAAGCTCCAACACAACCCAGTCACCCGCATTAATTTTTTCAATCATCCCAAGAGGACTAGCTTTTGGAAGATTGCCTCCTAAGTGGACATCAACATTGTTATCTTTAAGTACTTTGTATATCAAATTTGCAGTGGTTGATTTCCCCCTTGTTCCGGTTACACCTATGATTGGAGCCGGGCAAATTGAAGTAAAAAATGCTGCTTCCATATCAATTGGAATTTTTGCTTTTTTCGCAACTTTTAGTTCCGTTAAATCCCAACGAACCGAGGGGCCTTTTATAATTAAATCAGCTAGTAAAAAATCTTCCAATCTATGTTCTCCTAATACGAAATCAATGTCCAGGTCCTTCAATTCAGATATTGTAGGTAATAGCTGTTCTTTTGACTTTAAATCCGTAACCGTAACATTTGCTCCTAATTTTACAAAAAAACGCGTGGCTGCCAATCCTCCACCCTGCAAACCTAAACCAACTATCAAAACTCTTTTACCCTTATATTTTAATTTGAGTTTATCTAAGAATGAAATTAGCATATTCTTATTCTACTCTTTTTGTATCTATTGGAGTGAACTGATTATAATATTCGATAACGAGTGCTTCTGCCCATACCAATTCTCTCAATCTTTTTTATACTGATGAGTTTTTCCAATACTTGATTAACGGTCGGTCGCACTACTTTTGTATTTTCGGAAATATCCCCCGGGGTTGCTTCTTTAACTTCTTGTAAATATACTAAAACGGCCAGTTGCTTCCCGGATAATGTTTTTTCCACATTGTCAGCATTAAGCAGATCAACCGCTTGTTTTGATTGATCTAAAATAATATTCAAGAAAAACGTTAGCCAGGGAATAAAATCGACTTTTTCAGATTTAAATGTAATCTGTGTTTTTCTCAAAGCAATGTAATATTCCTGTTTCTTCTCTTCAATTAATTTTTCATGAGAAATATAAGGTATATATAGATAACCCGCTTGTAACATTAAAAGATTAGTCAAAATTCTAGATATACGACCATTGCCGTCTCTAAAAGAATGAATCTTCAAAAATTCGACCACAAAATTACTAACTATTAATAAAGGGTGATATTTTTTATCCTTAATAGCTTTAATAGTCCATTCGACCAATTCCTGCATTTCAATTGGAGTCAAATAAACCGGTGTCGTATCAAAAATTGTACCAACAATATTTCCTTTGGCATCAACCATCTGGACTTTATTTTCTGTCACTTTATACTGTCCCCTGTAAAAAGAATCTTTCTCTACATACTTAAGAATTTCCTGATGAAAATGCTTTATTGTTCCCTCATTCAACTTGATTGATTGCCAAGAATCAAAGATGTTTTTTAAGAGCTCAAAATAGCCTTTTACTTCCTGGACATCTCTGTCTTTGAATTTTTGCATAGAAATACCTCTCATTAAGTCTTCTACATCAGAATCGCTTAATTTTGCTCCCTCAATACGAGTAGAAGCACCGGTTGAAGTAATAAGCACTGACTGTTTAAGCCTACCGAGTATTTGCGGATGTAAATTAGCACCGGCCGTCCAACGGCCTTTCAACTCATCAATTGATGCTATAAGAGTAAGAATATTGGCCGGAATCACTTCCAACCTTTTGTCAAAACGATTGATATTTTTCATAAATTTACTGTTTACGCCTAACGTAACTCGCCCTTGGCGAGTGAAGTGGTGACTATATAAGATTATATTAGATTATATGAGATTAGTGAACCATTTGTCAAGTAATTAATATTCGTCCTACTTCATAAACGCAACCATGAGACCGAAGATGCTTAATAGAATTGACATTAGCCAAAAACGCATTACAATTTTTGGTTCTGGCCAACCTTTTAACTGAAGCCATAAATGAAATGGTGATACGGGGAATATTTTACTTTTATAAAACTTTTTACCAACTAATTGAATAAGGGAAGAACCAATTTCAACAACAAAAAGTCCTCCAATTATTAATAGAGAAAATGGTTTTCCCAAAGTTAAACCCACGACTGCAAAAGTCGCTCCAAAAGCCAATGCTCCCGCATCACCCAACATTATTCTTGCCGGAAAAATATTAAAATATAAAAATGCGATAATACCACCTAACCACACCCCAATAAATAGTGATGTAGGAACGTCTACAATTGATCTTGCCACTGCCCAAAAACTCATTAAAGCAATCATTAAAACACCAGAAGATAAACCATCTAATCCATCAGTGATATTAACGGCGTTCGCAAAGGCAACAATTACAAAAATCGCAAAAATAATATAGAAATAATATAATTTAATTACTCCAAAAAAGGGAATATGAACAAAATCAATTTTTAAATCATTAAACAGCCAAAAAGCAATTATACTTGCCAAAATAACCTCAATAATTAATTTATGACGAAGACGTAATCCAATGTGTTGTTGTTTTGGAAGAATAAATATTTTTTTAATATCATCATATATTCCAAGTAAAGAAAAACTCAATAAAGAAAAAATAATTATTTTAGCTTCGCTGAATATTGCAGGATAGTTCGACTGAATCGGGCGTCTAAGCACGATAAATAACAACAATGATAAAATAAATAAAACAAGCGTCGTTATTACAATCAAAATTCCCCCACCAACTGGAATTCCTTGTTTATGTTTATGAAAATGATCAAATATTGGAGTGGGTTTATTAAATGCATCTCTTGTTTCCTGATTTTGACGCTGCATTTTCAGTTTGTAAAGAAAGTTAATAAAGGGGACTATTAAAACAAAGTTTACGATAAAAGCAATTATCGTTACGAAAAGATATAAAGCCATATAAAATTTTTAGCTAAACAAATTTATGATTTTAGGAATATAAATTATCACCGCAAGAATTAAGGCTCCTAATGCAAAAATTAACATTGCGCCGGCAGAAGCGTCTTTTGCAATTTTAATATCCTCCCGCCATTTCATATCGATCGCATCATTGGTATTTTCAATTGCAGTATTTATTGTTTCTATTGTTAAACCAACAAAAATTAAAGTAATAATTACTAAAAATTCACTATACGAAATTCTTAACAATGCCCCTCCTATCAAGGCTATTGCTGACAAAAATAAATGTACTCTATAGTTTGGCTGGTTGTTTAGTGCAGTAGTTAAACCTCGGATTGCATTTTTAACGGAAATGTGATGTTTTCTTAACATATAATTATTTTAGATAATAATTCTCCTAATTTTTTTTGATCATGACGAACAAGACTACGACTTAGTTTATCACTCGCTTCCTTTGTGTATATCTTTCTATCAATTAAGTCAGCAAAAATCAATTTTCTAACTGTAGATATAAGGATATCGTTTGCAACTAAAGTTTCCTTATTAGCCAAATACCATTTTATTATATCTTTAGATATTTTACCATTATTCATCACCACAATGTCAATTTTCCTAAATAAATATTTCTCCAACATAAAAATATGATCCATTGCAGTATAAGAAGTTGTCTGTCCTAATTTTGTCATTAGATTCATTATGTAAATTAATTTAGCTTTTGAGTGAGTCACCGATTCTTTTATACCCTTTACTAATAATGTAGGAATTATGCTTGTAAATAAATCACCTGGTCCAAATATTAAATAATCAGATTGTTTCACTCGCTTTATTGCCAGTGGATTTGCCATTGCTTCGGGTTGAAGATAAACTCGATTGATTCGGTCAGTTGTTGTTAAATATTTTTCAATTTTAGATTCAGAGGTAATGAACTTACCTGACTGATACTGTGCAGTTAAATTTACATTATCAAAAGTGACAGGTATGACATGGCCTTTTATTTTTAAAATATAATTAGCAGCTTTGACTACATCTTGATAATTCGAGGTAACTTTTTCTAAAGCAGATAATAAAATATTTCCAAAATTATGACCATTGAGATCGCCTTTGTTAAAGCGATATAAAAAAAGTTTTCTCCAAAGAACTGGAGCCTCAGATAATGCCACCAAACATTGTCGAAAATCCCCTGGTGGAAGTACTTCTAATTGGTCACGCAAGCGTCCAGTTGATCCACCCGAATCCATCATATTAACAATTGAGGCTAAATCAATAGAGTATGATTTTAATCCTGATAATGTAATAAAGGACCCAGTTCCACCACCAAAAACAGTTACTTTTTTAAGTTTCATATTTTCTTAATATTTCCGCCAAGTTTTTGGATTTTCTCAACAAAGTTTTCATATCCACGTTCTAAAATAGAAACATTATTAACAACCGATTCATCTTTAGCAACCAAAGCTGCTATCGCTAAAGTTGCACCTGCTCGTAAATCTGCAATATTTAATACTCCTCCATGCAACTCTTGTGGCCCGGTAATCTTAATTGCTTGTTGATATTTTTTACATTCTTCGAAATTAAAATGGTAATAATTTTTAGGATTATTAACTTTGATTTCTATAAACTCAATTTGTGCCCCTAATTTTTTTAACTCTTCAACATAACTGAAACGATTTTCAAAAAGTCTTTCATGAATTATGCTTTCACCTTTTACTTGCGTTAACAAAACTGCCCATGGTGGTTGCCAATCTGTCATAAAACCAGGATATGGTGCTGTTTCAATATCCATTGCTCTTAGTCCTCCGGTCAAAGGATAAGAAAACTTCCAACTATTTCTATTGATTTTTTTTACCAGACCACCAATTGTTATTACTGAGTCAATTAATGAGCTTATATAATTCTTTTCAATCAATGAGATTGTTACACTTCCTTTTGTTGCTAAAGCTAAAGAAACATAAGTTGCCGCTTCGTTTCGATCTGACGCAATTTTAAATGGAGTTTTTTGTTTTAATGACTTAACGCCGTATATTTGTATTAAATTACCTTTTCTTTTAATCCTAGCTCCAGCTGAATTAAGAAAGTCAATTAGATTATCAACTTCCGGTTCAGTTGCTGCATTCTCAATTGTTACTTGACCATTTCCAACAACCGCAAGCAAAATTATTAATTCTGTACCCGTGTGTGTTGGTTTGTTAAATTTAATTAATCCATTGATTTTATTCGCTTTTTTTGCAAGATAATAACCAGTTGTTGAATCATAGTCAACTTGGATTAATAAATCTTTCATTGCGTTAACAATCCGATCAATTGAACGAGCACCCAAACGACAACCTCCTGGATTAGGAATTTCCGCGGAGTTAAATTTCAGAAGAAAAGGAGCAAAAAATAAAAACGAAACTCGTACCTTTGAAGCAAAAATAAAATCAAGACGGTTTTTGTCAAAGCAACCCCCTTTAATCTCTAATCTATTCTTATCGATAAACTGTTCTTTCCCCCCAATACTTTTAATTAAATTTAATAATTCCTCAACATCTCGTATTCTTGGAATGTTATCAAGAATAACTTTTCCATCAAACAAAAGTGCAGCAATAATTGTTTTTAAGGCAATATTTTTAGCACCGGAAAGTTTAACTTCTCCGCATAATTTTTTCCCTCCGTTTATAACATATGCATCTTCCATATAATTATTTAAACGATTTCTACCTCTTCAACTAAATTAACATCAAATTTTTGCCTAACCTTATCTTTAATATACTTTATTAATTTTACTAAATCTTTTGATTCTGAATTTTGTTTACCAATATTAACAATAAAGTTCGCATGAATTGACGATACCATGAAACTGCCGATTTTATAGTTCTTAAGCCCGCACTGATCAATTAGATACCCGACTGAATTTGTGGGAAGTTTTAATTTAGCTTGATCTTCTTTGCTAATATTTTTAAAAAAGCATCCGGATGTTGCTACTCCGAAGGGTTGTGTTTTTTTTCTATATGTCAATGAGTCTAAAGTAATTTTATTTAATAAGTTCGTTTTAACTTTTGGTAATCGAAATACCGCACTGATTAATATTTCTTTTGTTTTTTGCAAAATGCTGTAACCGTATGTAAACTTAAAATAATCTTTATTAACTTTTTTTAGTTTACCTTCTGTTGTTAATAAAACTGCGCCAACTAATCTATCACTAAAATATGTCATCGGTTTGGTCCACTTTGAATTCATATATATAGCACCTCCCACTGTTCCCGGCAAACCTTGATGATATTCAAATCCAGACAATCCCATTTCAATGGTTTTTGCAATCAGGACTGATACTGGGACACCGCTTGATACCCGTATATCAACTTCTTTATCTGTTAACTTAAGCACTTTTATCTCATTAGTGGAGTTTTTTATTACAAGACCAGGATAATCATGAATAAAAACAATATTTGATCCCCCACCGAAAATAAAAAAAGGTAGTTTTTTTTTCTTTGCCCAAATAACACTGTCAACTAATTCGTCTATTGATTTAACCTCTATAAAAAGATTTGCGATCTGATTAACTCTCATTGTTAGGTGTTTAGCCAAAGGTTCGTTTATTACAACCTTTATTGTTTTATACATATTGCGAATTCTATAACCTTTTGATCACCCTAATTATATCATCTTGAAGCTTGTAGATATCTCCTGCGCCTAATATAACAATAACTGTTTTTTTATCTATGAGTTGCTCTAAACGTTTGATAATTTGCTTATCATTATTTTCTGCGTAAACAGTATTTGTTTTAGTTTTATTTGCAATGTCTGCAATTATTTGCGAACTTATATTTTGATTTCCCAGTTTTTCCCTTGCCGATGGAAATATCGGAGCAATTATTGATTTATCAGCAATTAACATTGATGCTGTGAATTCGTTCAATAAACTTTTTGTACGAGAATACGTATGTGGTTGAAAAATCGTGATTATTTGATGTTTTTGAAAACGTTGCTTTAAAGCATTAATTGTTGCCACTATTTCCTGTGGATGGTGTGCATAATCATCAAACAAATGAATGTCTTTTTTTGAATAGATATGTTCTAAGCGTCTTTTAACTCCAGAAAAAGTTTTTACTACCTTTTTTATCCTTTCAAAAGAAAAACCTAAATTAATTAAAACTAATGCTACTCCAGCCAAATTACTGATATTTTTTTCTCCATAAAGAGCGCTTTTGATTATTCCTAATTTTTTACCTAAGTAATTAATACTAAAGCTTGATCCTAGATTATTGGTTTGAAAGTTGTTGATAACTAGGTTATTCTCTTTATTAAACCCATAAGTCAAATGTTTACTATTAATTTTTAATCTAATTGATGCTAAGTTTTTATCATCGCCACATAAAAATACTGCTTTTCTATTTTGAAAAAAATTTAGAAAAACTTGCTTAGTGTGTTCGAGATCGCGATAAACATCAGGATGATCAAAACCAATGTTTGTTGCTAAAATATAATCTGGTTTATAAAAATTCAGCTTAGGGCGAATATCTCTTGGTGGATCAATAGCGTACTCATCTGCTTCGTAAGCGAAATAATTATTATCTGATGTATCAGCTCCCGGATATTGAAATGTCCCTGCTTTAAAACTTGGCGCTCCAACTAAATAAGTTGGATTAACCCCAAGTTTAATCAATGTATATGACAAAAGTGCTGTGGTTGTGGTTTTTCCATGGCAACCACACACTGCGATAGATTTATTATGAATTTCCGATAAATTTTCGATTAATTCTGCTTGATTAAGACATTTAATTTTTCTTTTTTTTGCTTCGATTACTTGTGGATTAGATGTTCCTCCGTGTGCGGCTGAATAGACAATTAAATCAATATTTTTAGGAAGAGTATTGGGTAAAAAAGAATTAATAACAAGAATATTATTTTTTAATAAAGTACTGTCAGTAATAAACTCTTCTTCAAGATCAGATCCGAAAACGCAATATCCTAATTTTTTATAAATAATAGCTAAATTAGCCATTGCCACTCCCTTTATTCCGATAAAAAAAATATTTTTAGTTTTTAACATTTTTTGTTTTTAATGACTTAATAATCTTTTCTACAGTTTCTTTTTCATTCCACGGATATTCTTTTTTTCCTCTGCATAAGCTTTTTTCATGTGCTTTACCGGTTAACACTATAATATCCCCGAATTGAGCCATTTCTATTGCTTTACTTATTGCATCAATCCTTCTTTCAATCATAGTATAACTTTTGTTAACAAATTTAATCCCTTCCCCAATTTGTTCACATATTTTATACAAATCTTCTGTCCGATAATCTTCTTCTGTTAAAATAATTACATCAGAATTCATCGCGCTTACCCTTCCCATTTCATAACGCTTGCTTGAATCCCGTAAACCAGCTGCACCAAAAACATGAATTAATCTTCCTGATCTTTTTAAATATTTTTTTCTAACTTCTGACAATAACTGCAATAATGCATTTGGGGTATGAGCAAAATCAATCATTACTTTGAATTCTTTATCATAAACCAGCTCCCACCTTCCCTCTGGTAACTGAAATGTTTTCATTGCCTTTAAAATTATTTCTTCGGATACTCCTAGTTCTCGGCAGACCTTATAAGCCGCAGCGTAATTATATCGATTAAATTTCGTCAATTCAGGTAATTCTTCCAAACTTTTAACTTTTGAATTGTATTTTTGAATTTTGACTTTTGATTTTTGACTTATTATTTTATATGATTCATCGTCTACATTCACTATCGCCACTTTTGAATTTAATAGTAATTTGAGTTTCGCTTTAACATACTCCTCATAATTTCCATGATAATCCAAGTGTTCATGAGTAATATTAGTTAATACACCAATTTCAAATTTTATTCCCCACAATTGATTTTGTTCGAGTCGATGCGAGGTTGATTCCAAAATAAAATATTTACTTTCAGCCTTATACGCTTCAAAAATTAATTTTTGAACGGAAAACGCAGAAGGAGTCGTCACATGAAAACCCGTATCATATTGTTTTTCACCGATTTGTGCGTAAACGGTTGAAATCATCGAAACTTTTTTTCCTGATGACTTTAAAATATGATAAATTAAATGTGTTGTGGTGGTTTTACCATCAGTCCCGGTTATACCAATGATTTTTAATTTCTTACTAGGAAAACCATAAAAAACATTTGCGCTTATTGCCTGAAAAAGATGATAGATATTTTTAAGTTTTTGGATATTCATAAATTAACCTAATTACCTAATTAATCTAATTAACCTAAAAAAAACAATATCCAATTGGATATTAAAAAATTGGGATTTAATTAAAAATTAGAAATTAGAAATTAAAAATTTTTATTGTTCCGGCGCTATATTATAATATACAATTAAGTCCTTGGCAATTTCAAAAAATAAAGGAGCGGCAGTCTCTGACCCCCATTGTGAAGTTTTTGGTTCTTTTAAGATTACTAAAGTCAGAAACTTTGGATTTGAAACAGGAGCAAAACCAATAAATGAAGCAATTGTTTTCGAAGGATCATAATGTCCTTTAATAGCAACTTGTGCTGTTCCAGTTTTTCCACCCATCAAATATCCTTTTGGTATCGCCCAACTTATCTCTCCATTTTCTACTGTTGACTGTAACATCTTTTTAATGATATTACTCGTTTGCGTGCCTAATACTTTTTTAACTAACTTTTTTTGGATATTTCTCACTTCCCCTTTATTATTAATTTGTCGAACTACATGTGGCTGCAACAATTGACCTCCATTAATTAAGCTAGCAAAAGCTTTAATCATCTGCAAAGGAGTAACCGCTATTCCCTGACCAAAAGTTGCAGTGGCAAAATCAATCGGATACCAATTGTTAAATGGTTTAATTTGATTTACAAATTCACCCTGCAAATCAATGTCAGTTTTCTTTCCAAACCCATAATCATTTAAATATTCGTATATTTTTTTATTTCCAAGCTTTTCTCCAATATATACCATTCCCACGTTAGAAGATTTTTCCAATATCCGCGTAATTGAGATTTTACCTTCATATTTATTATTCCAAGTCTGAATTTGATATTCTCCAAACTGAAGTGGTCCTGTTTCGTTATAAATGTCATTTGGTTTAATTGCTTTTTCTTGAATAGCTGCTGCCACAATTAATGGCTTGAATGTCGATCCAGGTTCATATAAATTTGTTAAAGCAGAATTTTTATAAAATGTTTCATCGAATTTATAATATTCTTCAGCATCAAAGTCAGGTAAGCAACTTAGCCCTAAAACTTCAAGATTTAATGGGTCAACTACAATCACACACCCTTCCCTTACTTGATATATTTTCATCGCTTTTTTTAACCTACCTTTAATTATCATTTGTACAGCTTTATCAATAGTCAAGAATAAATCTCGACCGTCTTCAGCCTCTAACATTTCTTGGGTACCTGCGAATATTGGGTTATTTGATAAGTCCCTTTCAGAACGTAACAAACCCGGTAACCCGGATAAATCTTTATTATAATAACCCTCAACTCCAAAATATCCGACCGGATCGTTTTCTGAATTTTTGCCAACAAAACCAATTAAATGTGCGGCTAATGAGGCTTCAGGATAATATCGATTACTTTCTTCTTCAAAAATAATGCCTGTCTGTTTCAATTGTGTAACTTTTGACATCGTCTCTTTTGATAAAGTAGTTTTAATGAGCTGCCATTGTTTAGTTCTATCAATTTTAGCCTCTAGACTAGCATGATCGATTTTAAGTAATGGAGCAAGTTCATTAATAAAATTATTTACGTCTTTAATTTTTTGAGGTTCGATCGCTAAACGATAAAGCGTTTGATTAACTGCGAGTGGCTGCTTGTTTCTGTCAAAAATCTTTCCCCTTTTTGGAAATATTTTTGATGTTTTAAAATAATTACTATAATTAGAATTTGAGGATATTTGAAAACTAACTAACTTAATAATAATAATCAAAAACACGAATAAGAAGCCTATGAAAAGTATTCTAAATTTAATCATACTCAACGATTACGCGCCCGCTTTAAAACAGTAAGTGAATAAGCCGGTGCATTTTTAGTATAACCTAATTGTGCTGCTTGAGAAGCGGCATACTGAAGTGAACTAGCATCGTATAATTTTTTTTCCAATTCGCTATTTTGTTTCTTAATATTTTTTGTTTGAAACTCAAAACGATATATCTCATCACTTAATTTTAGTCCACTAATAATGATAAAAGCATTGGTAATAATAAGGATTAATAAAATACACGGTACAAAATATTTTAAACACTTTTTCATATCGAGCTATTCGTAAAAACTCGTAATCGTGCGCTACGCTCAAAAGAATAAGCTAATCGGTTTGCAACAATTAATTTTTTATGTAGTTGTTTTAGTCGATTCTTATTAATAAATTGTTTTACAATTCTATCTTCATTTGAATGAAATGAGATTACCAAAATTCTTCCTCCAGGTTTTATTAGTTTAATCGCCTTTATTAACGCACTAGATAAATTGTCAAATTCGTGATTGACTGCAATTCTAAGTGCTTGAAAAACCCGTCTTTGTGTTTTTTCTCCTCCACCAATTTTTTTTAACACTCTATTTAAATCACCTACTGTTTTGATCTTGTTTTTTATCCGTATTTGAAATATTTCATCGATAATTACGCTGGCTTTTAATTCTTCACCATAACCAGCAATTATCTGATAAAGGTTTTTTTTATCATACTGATTAAGAATGTCTGACGCAGTTTCATCTGATGCATCATCTAAACGCATATCTAATAAATCAGATTCGTTTTGATAAGATAATCCAGGAATTGTTCCACGCAGTTGACCCATAGATACTCCAAGATCAAACAACACACCGGAAACTTTTTCAAATTTTGCGTCTTTGGCAATCTTATCAATGTCAGAAAAATTACCTTGTTTTAATGTAATCCGATTTTTAAAACCCGTAAGATTATTAAAAAATGATTTAATTTGGTTTTTGTCCCGATCAATTCCCAATACAAGACCACCAAGTTCGAGAATTGCTTTTGAGTGTCCACCTTCTCCTACAGTTGCATCAATATATTTTTCATCTGGCTGAACCTGTAACCATTTAATCACCTCTGTTAATAAAACTGGCGTATGCATTATTTATTTTTTGAACTAGTAACTATCGTGGGCTGAGTATATTTTTGCCAGTTCACTGGTGACCATATTTCAAAATGATCTCCAACACCAATAACAACAGCTTTATCTACAATTTCACTGTAACTCAACATGTTTTTGGGTATTACAAACCTTCCTTGATCGTCAATTTCTAAATAAACTGTCGAGGCAAATAAAAATCTTCTGTTGGCTAATTCATTTTTCTCAAGTAGAGATACGTTTAAGAGTGATTTTGAACGTTCATTCCAATCATCTTGATCATATCCACTCAAGCAATTGTCAAATCCTTTTGTTAAAATAAAGATGTTACCTTTTAATAATTCACGCAATTTTTTTGGCAGCACAATTCTGCCTGGAGCTGAAAATGAAACTTGGTATTCACCAAAAAACACCATATCTAACCATTTAACGCCATTTATACCCAAATGTCAAGAAGAATTATATGGATAAACTAATAAATAGAACAAAAAAACTAATTTTTACAAAACAAGGTGGAATTATTTCATCAACCTTAATTCTCTCGGGAATGATTTTGTTATCAAGGTTTATGGGGTTTTTCCGTTATCGTATTCTAACTGACTATTTTAATAAGTATGAGCTCGATGTTTTTTTCGCTGCGTTTCGTATCCCGGATTTAATTTTTGAAATATTAATTACTGGAGCCCTTACCTCAACGCTTATCCCCCTTTTTATTAAATATCAAGATAACTCCGAAGAACTCGAGATAAATCTATCATCAATTATTAATCTTATTAGTATTGCCCTCGGTTTTTTTATCGTCATTCTTTTTATTTTTATGCCAGGAATTACTGAAATAATTGTTAATGGTTTTAGTCTGGCACAAAAAACCCAAATTGTCCTCTTTTCGCGATTACTCCTACTATCACAGCTTCCATTTCTAATGTGGGGAAATTTTTTAACAGGATTAGCCCAAGCTAACAAATCATATTTTATTACTGCACTTGCACCAATTTTTTACAATTTATCAGCAATAATAATTACCATATTATTTTCTACTCAATTATCTCTTTTTGCACCAATACTCGGGGTAATTATTGGAGCAATTTTGTTCTTTGTTATTCAGCTTCCAATTTTAGGAATTTTCAAATTCCATTATCATTTTTTAATCAGATCATCAAATGCAATTAAAGAGTTTGTCGTTTTAATTATTCCTCGAGTTCTTACTGTAATTAATACCCAAATTGATGCAACAATTGACCTAGCATTATCATCACTACTCGGTGGTGGAGCATATACCACTTTTTATTTAGCACAACATTTACAGCTACTACCTGTATCAGTTGTTGGCATAGCTTTTGGTCAAGCAGCGCTACCTTATTTATCTGAGATGTATCAAAAAAAACAATACATCGAATTAAAAAATCTCATTGTCAATTCAATTTTAAATTTATTCTTTCTCACCATTCCGATTGCGGTTTTTTTTATTTTTGCAAGAACACCTCTTGTCCGTCTTTTTTTCGGCGCCCAAAAATTTGACTGGGACGCTACAGTACTAACTGCATACACTCTTTCCTATTTTGCGTTTTCCATCCCTTTCCATGCGTCTTACTATTTAATAACACGATGTTTTTATGCCATGCTTGATAGTCGAACACCTTTTATTATTAGTTTAATATCGATTGTTATAAATACAGGTTTAAGTTTAATTTTTGTTTTAGTTTTTCATCTTCCTGTTTGGTCTCTAGCTTTATCTTTTTCTATATCAATAATATTTAATGTTATGCTTCTGCTTCTGATGCTTCAAAACAAAACAAACGGTTTCCCAATGAAAACTTTGTCTATTGATACGTTGAAAATTGGGTTTTCAGCCTTTGTACCAGCTGTTATTGTTTATTTTACTATGAAACTAATGGATGGTTTGATTTTTGATACATCCAGAACATTAAATCTTTTTTTATTAATTATTTTTAGTGCGTGTTTGTATTTTTTGTTATACTTTTTTATCGCTTGGCTTTTAAATATCAAAGAACTAGGAATTATCACCAAATTTATCATTAAAACAAAACAATACCAAAAGAAAATATTAGAAGTTTATGTTTCCAATCAATCATGAATATGATTATTTGTAAATTATTAATTAACTACTATTAAAAACATGAATAAATTTGTTGTTTTTATAATAACTTTATTTATTTTAATTTTTATCGGGTTTATATTTATTCGAGAAGGAAACATGCCTGTTAATAAAAACGATAAAACTAATGTAATTTTTTTAATAAAACCAGGTGAAAACCTGAATCAAATCACCAATAATTTATCAAAAAATAATCTTATTCGCAATAAAATTAGTTTTTATCTTGTTGTTAAAAAGCTTGGAATTGAAAGAAAAATTCAAGCCGGAGATTTTCGCCTTTCTCCTTCAATGTCTGCGGAAACAATTGCAAACAATTTAACACACGGGACAATTGATATCTGGGTAACATTACTTGAAGGCTGGCGCAGAGAAGAAGCTGCACAAGCAATTTACAACAAAATTAGTATTCCAGAAATTGAAATTGTCCAAGCTTTTAAAGAAGGTTATATTTTTCCTGATACATATTTATTCCCTAAAACCTCATCTATTGATAATTTAGTAAAAATAATTAATTCAAATTTCGATAACAAGTTTAAAACATTATCATCAAGTTCGATAAAAAAACTTGGATTAACCACTAATCAAGTAATTACAATTGCTTCGTTGGTTGAAAGAGAAGTAAAATTACCTGATGATCGTCAAAAAGTGGCAAGTATCATTTATAAGCGCTGGAAAAACGACTGGGCTTTAAATATTGACGCAACCATTCAATATACACTTGGTTATCAAGCATCAGAAATGTCTTGGTGGAAAAAAGAACTTTCTGCTGATGATTTAAAATTGGAATCACCGTATAACACCTATATTCATACCGGTCTACCACCAACGCCAATTTGTAATCCAAGTCTTTCATCTTTAACTGCAATTACTGAAATTGATCCAAATTTCGAAGCTTGGTTTTACATCTCAGACAAAACCGGCAAAATGCACTATTCAAAAACCCTCGAAGAACACAATACTAATGTTAAGAGGTATTTGAGATAAGTAAAATAACGTCAATTAAACATTTGCAATTAATGCTATTTTTTGACTTGTATTTGTTTGTTGATTAAAAAGAGTGTTTTGACTTTGAAGATATTCTTTAATTCTTCTTTCTGCTAATTCACAATATTTCTTATTGTTATCATAGCCTACATATCGTCTTTTTGTTTTTAATGCAGCCAAACAAGTGGTGCCACTGCCAACAAAAGGATCAAGAACAACCTCATCTTCAAAAGTATAAAGCTGAATCAAACGATACGGAAGTTCAATAGGAAATGGAGCTGGATGACCAATTCTATATGCACTTTCTATCATAATAAAAAACCAAAATAATAATTTTATTTCTCATAATGAACTTCTTTTTTGAACCTTGCAGGTAATTTATCAATAATGTGATTTACTGTAAATTCTTGACTGTTAAATTTGACATGCCTCATCCAACCTTCAGAATCAAAAAATTGTTCAACGACGGTATAAGTAAATTCTGCGTGAATATTAGGACTAACAACGAGCAGATTTTTTAAGTGATCTCCAAAATCAGGTTCAATATGATGAATTTCAAAATACGGTTTCTTATTTTTCATTAGGAAACCAAAGCCCGTAACTTGACATTTACCATCATAAAGTTGAGTTAATAATTTCCTCATAGCTGGAGAAACACTTTCCTTTGTAAAACTTGGTTTCGATGTTATTTTTTTCCTTGATTTGATAATGGTTTTTGCTAAACGGTAATATTCGCTTAATAGAGCTTGTCCAGGTTTAGAGTTAGTTATTTTTGTTATTTTTTCTAAACTCAATGTTGCTTCTTCTTCATCTTTTGAATGATCAAATTGACTTTCAGTCTCTTTTATAAGGTTTTCGAACTGATTTTCTGTATATAGTCGATATTTATCTACGTCCAGTATTTGAACAACGATTTCATCGCCGTCTCTAACTTGATATTTTTCATAGAAATTCCGTATTCCTCCAATACGGCATTCTCGACTGCTACTCGTATAGGGAGTAAAATGCTTTGGGCTCATTTCAACACTTATTCCAGTTGCTATTAAGATTGTATTTTTATTTTTTGGGAAGTAGTCTATCAAAGATACAGGAATTGCTAATAATCCTTTATCAATTCTGCTCTGAGTAACTTTAATTGTTTTATAACTAAAAGGTAGCTTACTTTCTATTATTTTCATATTTTTTATACTTTCTCAACGGTATCAGCGTCCTTCCAAGGCTCTAAATTATTCATAAGTTCTATATTATTTATTTTATGTTTTCGTGCTTTCTGGATAGCTTCCTCCTGATCTTTTGCATTAATAATATAAGAACAAAAAGAGGAATGATAAATTTTTACGTCAAAGTTTTTATTTTTCATTTTTGGTTTTAATTATAGTATTATTTCAAATTGCACCTTGAACAGAAAAAACATCTAATTGCTTGGCAATTTCAGAAAAAAGATCAGTAGACCATTTTTCAGTATAAGTACCAATTAAAGAATTTCTACTTTGAAGAGTTGTTTTTGCGTCGCTATAACTTTTCGTCCAATAAGCATAAAACTTTTTATCAGATGTAGTATAGAATAGTTGTTCAGGAGTAGCAAAGTTTAATGATTTAATAAAGAAGTCATGTTCGTTTTCTTTTTTCCATAACATTTTCATATAAAAATAATTATAGCAGTAATTTCAGAAAATAAACTAAACTTATTTATTTTCATGAAATAAATAATTAACGAGAATGCAGTATTAGTCTCCCTTTTCTTCCACCGGAATTTCGTCTGGAGAAGCAACGCTGTGTTTAATTACTTCCCGTGGTTTTGAACCTTCAGATGGTCCAACAAATCCAGCGGCTTCCAGTTGATCAAGAATCCGTGCAGCTCGGGCATATCCAATTGACAGTCGTCTTTGCAATAAAGATGCAGACGCTTTGTCAAATTGTGTCACCAATGCCATTGCTTGACTAAAAAGCGGATCATTATCAGAACCACCAACACCACCGACTGGAAATAAACCCGAAGGATTAATTTTTATATCAACTTCGGTGATTTCTTCCGTGTAATGCACTTCCGGATTTTGTGACTTGAGGAATTTTGTTAATTGTGAAACTTCTTTTTCCGTTAAAAATGGTCCTTGAATACGACGAGGCTTTGCTTGATCCGGAGGCATATATAACATATCTCCTTTACCGAGTAATTTTTCCGCACCCGGCATGTCTATAATGACGCGTGAGTCGATCATAGATGAAACACTAAATGAAATTCTTGTTGGAATATTCGCTTTCATTAAACCGGTAATAACATCAACCGACGGTCTTTGTGTTGCTAAAACTAAATGAATTCCGGTTGCTCGCGCCATCTGTGCAATTCTTGTGATCAATTCTTCTGCATCACGAGCCGCAAAAATCATTAAATCTGCCAACTCATCAATCACGAAAATTATATATGGTTTTTTTTCAACACCTTCAAGTGCATTATAACCGTCCAGATTTCTTACACCGGCTTGAGCGAATGTTTTATAACGACTTTCCATTTCTCCAACTGTCCAACGCAACGCTTTAATAATCTTTTCCGGCTCAACAATTACTTCGGTTAATAAATGAGGTATGCCATTGTACAGTGTTAATTCAACTCGTTTTGGATCAACCAAAATTAATCTAAGTTCTTCAGGTTTTGTTCTAAAAAGAAAAGTAGTTATCCAAGCATTCAACATTACTGATTTACCTGAACCAGTTGCTCCAGCAATTAATACATGAGGCATTTTTGCTAAACTTCCAGCACGAGGAGTCCCTGAAACATCTAGACCAAGCGGGACCATTAATGGATCTTTTTCTTTAGTAAAAGCATCTGACATTAGCATCTTTTTTAAAGTTACAATTTCTGGTCTAATATTTGGAATTTCAATTCCCACCATTGAACGTCCAGGTATTGGTGCCTCAATTCTCACTGTTCCGGTTGAGGCCGCCAAAGATAGTGCTAAATCATTACTCAGGGCAGTTATCCTTGATAATTTTGTTCCCATGGTAATGGAGAGTGCATATTGTGTCACTGCTGGACCATAGTTCACTTCATCAACTTTTGCACGAATACCAAAGCTTTCTAAAGTTGCTTCAATTTTAGCTGCGTTTGCTTGAACATCACCCCGCTCTGCTTCTTTTTGAGCCACGTCCATCAGTAAATTTAGTGGAGGATATACCCAAGTGGTTGATGAGGATGGGCTAATTGGCTTAATCGTGAAATCACTATTGGACGCAGCTGTATGCAATTTTGCTTCAGATACAACCGGTAAGGTTGATAAAGGTTGTCTCACTCGATCAAATGTTTTCTGGTCTTTAATAAATACTGGTTCGGTTTTCTCGGTCTTTTTTAAATCACTGCGTTTTTTATTAGTGAAAAAACTTCGAAATAGATAATGTTGCATAAAAACAAAAAGTGCCTTTAATGATTTGATGATAAAAATAACAAAAATATCAATTGAGGTATCGAGAAACAAAATTAAACCAATTAGAAAAAAAACTAAAAGAATGATTGTTGCGCCAAGCTTTGTCAGATCAATACTTAAACTATCAAATATGTATTGTCCCCAAGCTCCACTTTTTAATAACCCTAATAAGGCAATAAATATTAACGTAATACCTCCCGTAATATGAAATTTAATAAACTTGAGTTTTTTTGTGTTAAAAAAATGACCACTGAACATAAGTAACAATAAGGGTATAAACACTGATAAACCACTAAACTTTTCAATTAAAAAACCATTTACGCGCTCTAATAATCGACCATTTTCTTGACTAGGTTGAAAAATATTCAAAAACGAAACTATTAAAATCAACGCAACACCAACAAATATAAACCCCATCATGTTTAACATGGTTTTTTTATTGATCTTAAATTTAAAGAATGGAAGTTTAAATTTTGATCTCCGTCTTGACATATGTGTTTAATTGTATACCAATCTTACTCCAGTTTGCAACCTGAAGGGTTGTCAAAGTGGACTCGCTTCGCTTCGCGAGCGAAGCGGGTTAGATAGGTATATACTGAAAAATCGATTCAAATATTTTTTAGTATAAAGTAGGCTAAGGGCTCGTCCATCAATAACTTAATAAATATTGATGGTTACGGCCCTTTGTGCCGTATCTTCATCTAAAATAAAGGTCATGTTATTAACAAGTGCGGCCTAAAAGATTAATCAACTATAGTTAAATTGGGGTTGCTCATAAACAAAATTATAAATTTCAGATCCTTTCAATTCACAATCCTTTTCTGTGTAGGACGGTTCCGGTAATTTTGCATATAGTAAATCTGAAATCGCAATCTTTATTTCAGATCTGTTTGTTTCAAAATTCCTCCAATGCGGAACAAGAAGTGGTTTAAGGTTTGTTAGTAATTCGTGCGTTGAATCTTTGATTCTTGCAATTTCATCTGGGCTTAAATTATCTTTAATTAATAAGTCGAAAATTGCCAATTCATCCTCACTTAAATTTTCGCTTACTGCCCGTTGTTCTTCTTTGTCCAAATCTTTTGCCAAATCAACTAAATCATCAAAAAGTTGATCCACATCATGAGCTCCGCTATTATATTCTTGCAAAAGGGCAATTAGCCTCTCCATAAACTTTGCTCGTTTTTTATTTCTCATAACCATTTCTTCAATTTTTTCTTTAAGTTCAGCGCTCATCGAATCAACTTGAACGTTTTTATTTTCTAATTTCGCAAAAAATGTATGTAAAGCGTCAGCGTCTAACTTGCTTAAGTCTTTTACTTTCTTGTGTTGAGAAATCACATATTCTCCAGCCTGTATTGATTTATCTAGTAAATCTTCCAAATCTTTTTTAACTTGAGAAACATCAATACTTTGTGAACCTACGTTTCGAATTCGTGACGCAATCACTCGAACAGCCGTCACCTCATTGTAAAAATCTTCAGCAACAGGGTCAGGCAGCACAAAACGATAGGCATTTTGCAAATCACTGGCAAGATTTAAAAATTTCTTTTTCTTTTTTTGATGTTTGATTATTGTATTTACGAACTTTTCCAAGAGTAGCAATTTCTGACCATTCGGCGCTTCAAGTAATACCTCCAATTTAATTTGTTCGCTGTTTAAAAATTCTTTTGTTTTTTGAAGAATATTTTTTAAGTCTTTTAAAAGTTCGTCTTTGCTTTTAATTATTTCATCATCATCAATTCCACTGGCTGCGTACAGTGCCAAAGCTCGTTCAATGTTTTTAAATACTCCGATGTAGTCAACAATTATTCCATTCTTTTTGCCTTCATCGGCAACGCGATTAGCTCGAGCAATTGTTTGCATTAAAGTATGGTTTTTTAATGGTTTATCTAAATATAAAGTTGAAAGATTTGGGACATCAAATCCTGTCATCCACATTGCACAAACAAAGATAATCCGTAAATTACTGTCAGCTTTTTTAAATTCATCCTCCAAGTTTCCATGAATAATTCGTTCTCTGATTGGTTTAACGTCAATTTCAAACTCTTCCATATCGGCAATTTCATTTTGATTATCACCCAAACTAACCATCACTGCCATATCTACATTCTCGTGTCGTTCTAATTTCTCAATGATTTTTTCTTTTTCGTGTTCATCAGGAGCTCGCAAAATATCCATCCTCAGTTTGACAATATAGCGGTTCCATTCTTTTTTGACTTTGTCATACATCCGAAAAGTGGTTTTTTTATCGATTGATACAACCATTGCTTTTCCGTTGTAACCTCTACCTGCATAATGTTCAACAATGTCACAAGCAATAGTGTTGAGTCGATCTTCACGGGTAATAATTTCATAAAAATTGGAATATTCCCGTTCCAGCTTTTCTTCTTCATCTTCATCAAGGTCATATTTATTCATGAGCTGTCCCAATTGTTCTTCTAAATTTTCGTTGACATTTTTGAGTCTTGGAACTCGATTTTCATAGTAAAGTGGAACGGTTGCACCATCGGCAACCGATTGTCCAAAATTATAAACCGAGACATATTCACCAAAAGTTTTGACCGTCTCAACTTCGCCATCTGCCATAAGTGGCGTTCCGGTGAAGCCAATGAAAGATGCGTTTGGCATGGATTTGCGCATATTCAAAGCCATTCGATCATATTGGGTGCGATGAGCTTCATCGGTCATGACAATAATGTTTTCGCGATTTGAAATTGCACCGGTAATATCTTGAAATTTTTGAATTGTTGTAAAAATTTGTCGGTGATCTTGGGTTAGTAAATTTTTTAAGTGAGAAATGCTTTCGGCGTGAACTTCTGATTCAT
>Ga0210058_1000273_pt1 | contig 50767 bp, 58 predicted proteins | sample CryGeymeta201511_FD_183979 | JGI IMG/M metagenome (GOLD analysis project Ga0210058, IMG submission 183979) | Groundwater microbial communities from Crystal Geyser aquifers in Utah, USA - Crystal Geyser metaG 2015-11 (SPAdes) (version 2) | ecosystem: Environmental > Aquatic > Deep subsurface >...
TGGTCATCCCTTTTTCAGCGTCCTGCTGAAAAATCGCCGCCTCACGCAAGAGGCATTTCAAACCAGAAAATTCCCGTAAGGGATGAATCTATCGTCTCGAAAGGACAAACTATGTATCAATTACAAAGAACCTCAATCATGCGGTTGTTATAAATCAATCACTTGCAATTGCTTGCCACTGACAAACCCCGCCTGAATCAAGCTAAATCAGCCTGTTTCTGGTGGGGCGCGTCACAATCTCGGCACACCTCCAAATAGTGACCATTCAGCCAAACTGCGGTAAGCTGCGCGTTTGTGTATGGTTTTTCAGGCTGGATGACTACGAATCAAGAAAAACTGGCCTCCCTTATCGAACGCGCCGGGATCACGCGCACCGAAGCGGCCAAATACATTGCGGAAGAAACCAAACGCCCCTGTAGCTGGAGGTCTGTTCAATCTTGGCTGGCTGATCCATCTTTGGCCAGCGCCAGAGGCTGTCCGGATTGGGCAATAACCAACCTTGAAACTCGCTTACGGCGCCTCAAGCTGAGCAATTTGTCACCAGCCTTCAGGCTGGTGGATTTAGGCGGGGAGGGGTTTGCATCCCCTCCCCTACGCACCCTTAAACCCCACCCTTCAGGGCGGGGTGGTGCTTGTTCCGGGCTAAAGGCCGGGGTTTCAAACCGATAAGGAATGAAGATGAAGCTGATCCGGAATCAACCGAAGCAAGACCCCGTAAAGGCCGCAACCTACAACCCCAAGGAATTTCGTGGTCGTAAACCAGAGGGGTTCTTGAGGGCTTCACCTGAACGCCCTCCGAATCCTCCATTCCGCTGGATTTCATTTATTCTGCTAACCGCCTTGATCGCCGGAGGAGCGTATCTCTGGAATGGGCACGCACAAACACAGGGCGGATCGCTTCCCGTTAATCGAGGCATCACGGTCATTGCGAATTCACCAGCTCCATCGCCGGTTATTGTTCACCCATCGGCTGCGACAGTCCCATCGCCACTACCAACGCCCATTCAGGAACGCCGCCGTGCTGATGTTCTGCCTGGTGGCGCGCTGGACGTGAGACGATCCGCAAAAGGCTATGTCACACCGGGCTCGGTTAATGGCATGCCTGTGTCATTCGTCGTGGATACCGGCGCATCGCATCTTTCCCTATCGGCAGAGCTGGCGCAAAAGGCAGGTGTCCGCTGCCAGCAGCAAACACAACATTCCACCGCAAATGGCTTTGTCACTGGCTGCAAAGGGATCGCAGCAGAGGTTGTGTTCGGCCCCTTCCGGCTCACGAATATCGAAGTTAGCGTGCTACCAAACATCACGGATGGCGCATTGCTCGGCATGGATGTTCTGGGGCGTTTCGGCATGGTGTGGGTTGGTGACGTGGTGAAGATCATGGCGCTGAATGCTCCAGTGTCCAACATGGCGCCAGAACAAACCGCCGCGCAGCCCGTGGCAATGCCGCACACTGGTGACACACGGTTATTCCGCCAGAACGCGCCGGGAACTGCTTTTGCGCCGCTCAAGCTGATCGGCAATCGAGACGGCAAGCATTGCCTTGTGAGGCTGGAAGATTGGCAAACAGAGGTTCCTGTGCTCGATGTTTTTGTCCGCAACGGAGAGGTCACAGAAACCAATGTGGCATTGGGCCAGTACCGGGCAAAGATTGCTTGCGGTTCGACGTGGTACGGCGCTCAACTCTTCGGGCCGGCCGCGCCAATGAGTCAGCTTGCACAGCCTGTGCAATTTATTCGGAATGCAAACGGTGGCACCACTGGAATGCAAATAAGCCTCACCCAGAGAATGGGAGGCAATTTGCAAACACAATAAACTCATTTCTGATTATGACCGACGTTTTGCCGTTGACGTTCCAACACTTCCGGGGTCCTGTTTCAACGAAATTGCCGTTGTGTATATAAGGATTGACGCGGGTTTCCGGCATGGTTATCTTGCTGTATCACAGCCGAAAAAGTACGGTGATATACCAAGTGCGAAAACGTCAGGTTCGACAGCCCTAAGAAGGCGCAACCACTCGACGCGCCACGGTCATCTAAAAACACCGCCATGACCCCGGAATAAAAAGGCTTCCCCTGTGCTACGACCCCTTGCGGATCGGAGCACGCGCGCCTATTCAACTATTCGCCGTTTCTCCGTCCGCCTAATGCACGACGGAGATACACATGGACGCGAATAACCAGCACGAAAAAGCCGACAACGACACCGGATGCCCGCAGCGAGGGACGAGCGAGGACAGCACGGCGGAGGCGGCGGTCACACCTCGTGTAGTAATTACGAGGGTCAAAGGGGTGTCCGCCCTGCAACTAGCCGTGACCTGGGCGTGCAGTACAAAACAGCCTTTGTGCTGGCTCACAAAATCCGCAAATCCTTGCTGGAACAACGTGACATGTCACAGCTATCAGGTGTCGTCCACATGGATGGCGCGTATGTGAACGGTTATATCCGCCCCGAGAATAAAAAGGAGGATCGTATTGACCGCCGCCTGGCTGAACATCAAAAACCCAACAAACGCTGTGTGTTTGTCATGCGTCAACAAGCTGCTGATACGGACAAAGGCATGTCCGGCGCAACCAGAACGCTGACATTCATTCTGAAGACCAGCGAGAATCAAATTGATGTAGGTAATCTGGTCAATACCTTTGTCAAGAAAGGCTCAATCATCTGCGCCGATGAATCCAACGCTTATGATGTTTTGCACGCCAAATTCGACACCCGCCGCGTTAATCACAGCATCGAGTATCGTAGCGACAAAGGCATCACTAACAACCTGGCTGAAAGCTTCTTCTCACGCTTCCGTCGCATGCAGTATGGACAGATGCACAAGTTCGGCACGTTACACCTTGCTGGTTATGCAAACGAAGCCGCGTTCAGAGAAGATAATCGCCGTCAGAGTACCGGACAAATATTTGTGAAAGTGACTAAAGCTGCGCCAAAACCCGCGCTAGTCGGGTTTGGTCAGGTTACTGGCAGGGAAATAAAAGACAGGAAGAACGACTGGTTTCTTAATTTTGCGCAATTTGCCAGAACACCGTTAAGCCAGACCGCTCAACCTCTTCAACCAATCCACGCTTCTCCAATCGTCTGAGCGTGCCGGTCAGCGTGCGCTGTATTGAGATTCGTAGATCCTTTGTATCTTCCATGCCTCTGTCCGCCATGATCGCCGTGCAAATCATCACCGCCGAGAGCGGTTCTGCTGCAACCCGAAGCTGATCCAGTATCAGCGTCTGACTTTCCTTGCTCTTGAAGTGCTTGAAGCTGCCCACACTCACGCTTGAACGGGTTACGCGCTTCGCCCCAAGGCTGCGCAAGTCAGTTTCTGGCGCGAACAGCTTGATCGTGGCGTCCAGGTGCTTCAAATCAACAGAAACGCGCTCGATTTCTGACCTGTGAAACTGTATGATCCCGGCAAGTTCGGAATGTTTGGCAACGAGGCCGAATACAACGTGAGATTCTGCCATGATGCACCTGTCGAATGTATAAACAGGCGTGATGGTAGCGGTTAGGCGGGGTTCAGGCGATGGCAACTGCTACATAATAGCGTGGTTGTCAGTGTGGCTGAATATATTGATCGCTGTGTTAGCCGTGGTTACACGGCAATCTCGACTACCAGAAAGGGTGCGGCCAAGTTGTATTGGTTGCGCAACCCTGAAACGTGTCATTTAACGAGCCTTCGCGTCAAGGATGGTTCGCTTGACTATGCAAAATTGGTGCATGGCTTGCCTATGCAAGTTGCGTAACACTACTGATTTATGTAACACCTCCCCGCGTCAGAGCAATCTGACCGGGGTTTTTTCCGCTTGAGTTTTGTGAAAAAACTTTCTAAGTGCGAAGTTTTTCTTATACTGACTACATACTTCAAAGGAGATTATGTTATGAGCGGAACATCACGAAAAAATGGGCAAAACGAAGATTGCCAGGCAGCTAGACTAAACGCGAGGCCGTCGTTTATGACGGCGAAAGAAATGATGAGTAAAAACAAATGAGGCAGATTGACCAAAGCGAAAAGGTTCTAAACGTCACTGACATTGTTAGTCTCTTCAATGAGCAGAGAATGACCGAGCTACACGCAACGAATGTTGGACAAGCTGCGAAGAAACTTGGGTTGGATTATGTGGAATTTGACATTCTGGAAGCCACTCAATCCAACGGGATTCATTCAAAAAAGCAAAAGTTCTATGCCGAACAGGGTATACCATCTATTTTTGTTCTACTTGATGCATTAGTGGCGCAACGTGCTAGGTATGCACACTGAGAGAACAGCACGACATCGCTGTTGTAATTGAAGCCAAAAAAATCCCCACCAAGCCAATGGCCGAGTGGGGATTTTTGCTCTAGGGAAGTCTAACGATATTCTGTTAAAGCATCCCAATCTATTGCTGGTGCATCATGTTGGTACTCGCACTGAACTCGGATGTGAGCCTTATCCAGCGTGAAACCTACTTGAACACCATGTTTGCTTGGCTGAACCCAGTGAATAGTGCCGGGTATTCCAGTTTCCTTTCTGAAGAGATAACGGAAAGCATGGTTACCTTCAACGCTCAGACCATCTGCGCCAGCTAAATCAAATTGTTACGTTTCTGGATGAGAACAAGTTAATTAAGCCGATTTTTTCTTCGGGGCTTTTTTCAAGATTTCGACTGTTGCGATTTTCCACAAGCCGTCATCCACAAGATCAATCACTACTGCGCCCAAGGTTGTGAAATCCACGTCCTCGACACGCTTAACTTCCTCACCGTTATCCAGTAGAAGGATGTTGTAGTAGTCCATTGAACGGTTGTACTCCACCACCAACACGCCTTTGAATTTCTGTGTGTCAATATTGAAACCGATGCTTGGAGGTACGACTGCTGCATCATAGTCAGATATGTCTTTGTAACCTGCAAGCCCTGGATTTGCGCCGCCAGCATCAACAAGTGCATTACCAATGTTGCGAACACCATCACCTACCGGCAATTTCTCGATTTGATTCACCATATCCCGAAGGAATGATGATTGTAGTTGAGCTTTATCGAGAGGGATTCGGCTGTTGTCATCACCGAGCCTGAATGATTGACACTGGAAGCCATTTCCACTGTCGGTTACGTCCGGAGCACCAACCTCTTTACCATCAAAACGACGGCGATGGTAAGGCGTGATGCGGACAGTCGAACCGATTTCAGGAATTGATTGCAGTAGCACCTTCGATGCTATGAAGAATTCCGTGCGCCCCACTTTGACTAACAACCAGTCATCGTTTTCATCAACAACCTTGCCTTCAGCCGGTGCTATGTCCACTTGAAAACCGAGTGACGAGGTATGAACTTCTCCCGACATAGTTTTAAAGGTGTACTGGCGCGCGTTGCTTGGCAGGTATTTACCAGCTATGCCATACAGCCAGCCGCGTGCTTCGTCTTTTTTTGTGTTCATGTTGTTCTCCAAGATTCTGCGAGAACAGTTATCCCCTTGCGGAGAATACTGTCCCGCGATGGGTTTAGATTGATGCAGAGTATCTGCATCGTTTGAAATGCTCCTTGCGTGGAGCGGCGTATTTCAGCCGTAGCTGAAAAAGAGGTGACCATGAATATGGTCGCGGCTGGACGCAAAACGTACAGGCGTGACGACACTCGATGGTGATGTTTGGGGTGCGGAGTTTGGGATGGTACTGCGGTGCTGACGTAAATCAGCGGATGAGATTCTGCGTTCCTTTTACGCCCACGCAGAGCTGGCAGGAGAATCATAGCATGAATTTTGATGGTTGATGATTTCAGTTCCTGGTATATGCAAATGATGTTGGCGATTCCAATGTAGCGAAAGCAGGATTTGCCGCCTATCATTCCAGCATGGATTCGCAACACGATCAGTGAAGTCATCATGCCATCGTGCGAGCTAGTTGATGGGGTTGTACCGCTGAGGCCATCTTCTCACGGCGATAGGCTGTCAGATGATGAAAAAGAGGTGAGTGACAAAAAATGGTGTGAAGACGTGGCGCATAAAATAGGCGGTTGGTACAAATTGCCGCAATTATGTAGCAGTTGCCATAACGTAACACCCGCCTAGCTCTTACCCTATCACCTGTCTAATTTTTTAAACAGGTGCATCATGGCAGAACCACACGTCGTTTCAGGTTTAGTTTCCAAGCGTTCGGAATTGGCCGGGCTGATTGAGCATTACATGCACGAGATAAAGCGCATGGATGCCGATCTTCATCACCTGGATGCCACTATCAAGATGTTCGATCCCGACTACGATCTACGCACCATCCGCGCCAAGCAACATCGCAAGAATAACATCTACTTCAAATCGGGCGAATGCGCCCGGCTGGTATTGGACGTGCTGAGAGAGGCCGGTAGTGTGATGTCCACAGAGGCCGTGGCATTGGCCGTGCTTAAAAAGAAGGGTTTGGATGCGGACAATAAAGACGTGGTGGTGTTCTTCAAGAAGGCGGCTATCACCGCACTTCGTCACCAAGCCAACCGCAAGCTAGTCAAGAATACCGGACATGCGACGGATGGAATTACTCTGCTGTGGGTGTTGGTCTAAGCCGCAAGGCGTTCCGCTTGACGCTTGTTGCCCTGCCAGTAACCGCACCAGTCGTTGCTCGCACGAGTTTTAGCGCAACGCTTCGTGACTTCCAGAAAAATTGCACCGTTACTATGGCGGCGAGTGTCTTCCCGAAAGGCAGCTTCATTGGCATAGTTCGCCAGATACAGATTGCCGAACTTGTGCATCTGGCCGTACTGCATGCGACGGAAGCGCGAGAAGTAGGATTCAGCCAGGTTATTGGTGGTGCCATCGGCAGCACGGTACTCAACGCTGTGATTTACGCGCCGAGTATCAAACTTGGCATGGAGTGGATCGTAAGCGTTGGATTCATCAGCACAGATCACAGAACCTTTTTTCACAAACTCCGTAGCCAGTTTGCTCACGTCAGCTTGATTCTCGCCCTTGATGATGAAGGTTAACGTCTTGGCTGCGCCGGACATGCCTGTATCAGATTCAACAGCCTTTTGACGCATCACGAACACGCAGTGCTTGCCCGGCTTCTGATGCTCGGCTAGGCGGCGGTCTATGCGGTCAGCTTTCTTATTCTTTGGGCGGATATAGCCGTTCACGTAGGCACCATCCATGTGTATCTCTCCAGTCAATGCAGATTCATCACGGTGTTCCATCAGTGACTCACGAATCTTGTGCGCCAGCACGAATGCGGTTTTGTACTGAACGTCCAGATCGCGGGACAGTTGCAGTGCTGAAATCCCTTTCACGGCGTTGGCGAACAACGCAATTGCCGCCAGATAGGTCTTGAGATTGAGTTTATGGTTGGCGAAGATTGTCCCGGACGTAACCGAAAAGGTGTGGTTGCAGTCCCGGCACCGCCACTGCCGACGATCACGGCGGAAAGCGTGCCTGCCGATCACGCCGCAGCATGGGCATGACACTTCCTCGCCCTTACCCCAACGCAGTTCCTTGAACACCGCAAAAGCATCCGCGTCGGTCATCTGCATGACCTTGAGTACGGACAAGGTGCGGGCTTTAGCTGAAAGTAAAAAATGTTGGGACATGGCGCACACCTCATAAACACATAAATCAGTGTGCTTATGCTACACATAATTTTATGTGCTAGCAAGGCATTTAACACATTTATTTATTATATTTACAAACTAATATATTTAGTGGCCGCACTAATGAATGTATTGACGGCATAGAAATGCGATGTTATAAGGCGGCATGAACTATGAAGAATTTCGCCGCCAATTAGGCAAAGCTGGGCTGACTGCCAAGGATTTTGCCGAATTGGTAAAACTCAATAGCAACTCAATTACGAACTACGCCAAAAGCGGCGAGGTTCCGTCGCATCTGGCCGTCATTGCGGCGTTGCTAGGTGAAATGGCTGAACGCAAAATTGATTTTAGGGATGTGTTATCTCGGATCGAAATAACACCGAACAAGCCGCGTGGCGCAGGTATTGGTAAATTTGGTGGGAGAAAATGAGCAAAAAAATAACTAGCGCAGCCAGCCAGCCAGCCAGATTTGATGACGCTTCTGCTAAAAGTTCCCGTACTGCATACGATCATATAGCTGCCAAGCGTAACCGTCCGTGGAAGGGCGAAGAAGAGGTTCGGTTAGCTTGGGTGTCGGCGCTGGAGGCAGCCCTAAACATCCACTTCGATGCCGAGCGAGCCAAGAAGGACAGTAGCTACAACAACGTTATCATCGAGTTCAAGGCACCGGGATTCTTCAAGGGCAGCAAGAGCAGCGCCAAGTTCAAGGAAGCCACCGACCAACGCCTGCTGCCCTACATCCAGCGCGAAGCAAAGAAGTCAGGCATTCCCGCCGCAGATTACATCGGCATCGCAATTGACGGCGATCACATCTGCTTCGCTCAGGTGCGCGATGATGCCATCCACACCCAGCATCTTGTTCCTTTTTCCGTATACGCAGTGGGCTTGGTCATTCAAGCGATCCGAGCCGACATCAGGCGTGCTATCACATTAGACAACTTGATAGCCGACTTCGGCCATGGATCGGCCAATGCGCAATGTTTGATGCAGGCCATGGCTGATGCTCTTGCTGCTGAATTAGCTGTGACCGGAAATTCCAAGATCAAGATGCTGTTCGAGGAATGGCGCACTCTCTACGGCCAAGTGGCCGATATGTCGGTGCTTCAAGCCGACGCTATCAATCAGGAAATAGGATTCTTGTGGAATGGACTCACGGCGCAATCCATGTCCGGTCGTTTGTTTGTCATCCATTCCTACAACTCTCTGCTGATTAAATTGCTGGCCGCTGAAATCGTCTCTGCGCATGGACTGACCACCACGCAGCAACCAGCACAAGCCATGGCGGCGTTACTGAATGATGCCGCTTTACTTGATACGCTGTCGCAAGACATCGAACGGGCTGGCATTTTTGCGCAGGCAGGCATCAATGGTTTTGTGGAAGAAGCGATTTTCAGTTGGTATCTTGACGTAGCCTGCAAGCTGCCGCATTCCGCCCGTCTGGTGCCTGCGTTGCGTAGCTTGTTGGCCTCTCTCTCCCTATATCGTACCGACCATCTAACCCACACCCGCGACGTACTGCGCGATCTCTATCAAGGCTTGGTGCCGGGCAGGTTGCGGCAAAGCCTGGGAGAGTTCTATACGCCAGATTGGTTGGTGGACTTCACCGTCGAGAAAGCCCGGCATGGCAATTGGCTGGACAAGCGGGTGCTAGATCCTACCTGTGGTTCTGGCGCCTTCCTAGTGGCCGTCCTGCGGCTCATCCGTGTTGAAGCCAACAAGGCCGGATGGGATGCTACACGCATCCTCGAACACCTTTGCACTTCGGTATGGGGCTTCGATCTGAATCCGCTGGCCGTGCAAACCGCACGGGTTAATTTCCTGATGGAGATCGCCGACCTGCTGAAAGCGTCCCCTGGACAGACACTGGAAATTCCCGTGCTGCTTGCTGATGCGATTTATTCTCCAGCATCCGACCCCGCCAAGGGGCAAGACGTGGTGAACTACCAGATCGGCAGCCAAGTAGCGGGATTGGATATTGCCCTGCCTTCCGCCTTGGCCTTTAACCGGATACGCCTCGATCAAGTCTTTGCGCAAATGGGCGAGGATGTGGAAGATGACCTGGACTATGCGGAGGCCGAAGCACGTTTATTGGCGGCTGACCTGCTGACACCGGACGAAGCGGACGAATGGCGTAAGCCGTTGCAATACACCTACAACCAGATATTGGAACTGCATCGCCAGCAGTGGAACGGCATCTGGTTCCGGGTAGTGCGCAACTTCTTCTGGTCGGCCACGGCAGGCCACTTCGACTGCATCGTTGGAAATCCGCCTTGGGTACGCTGGTCGAAGCTGCCCGATGCATACCGCGAACGGGTCAAGCCGACCTGCGAACGCTACGGCATCTTCTCGAAGAACAAGCGCCATGGTGGCAATGAGTTGGATATTTCGGCCATGATTACCTACACCACGTCGGACAAGTGGCTGAAGGTCAATGGGCGACTGGCATTTGTCATTACGGGAACGATTTTCAAGAATCCGTCCTCGGCGGGCTTCCGGCATTTTAAGCTCGATCCATCCAATCCAAAAACATTGCACTTGGCCCCCGTTAGCGTGGACGACATGAAGGCATTGAAGCCTTTCGATGACGCTTCCAACCATACCGTCGTAGCAGCGTTCAACAAGACGACCAAGCCTGGCACCTATCCTGTGCCCTATCGGCTTTGGGACAGCGCACCCGGCTCCACGAAGGCCATCCCCGTGGCGATGGATTTATCCTCGGTCATGGCGCGGGTCGCCATCACCACTAAAGAAGCCGCGCCAGTCGATGTGGCAGGCTCACCTTGGGCCGTGCTTACTAAAGGCCGCTACAAGGCATTGCAGGCACTTTCCGGCACCTGTAGCTGGGTCGCTGGGCGCAAAGGCATCACCACTGATCTGAACGGCGTGTTCTTCGTTCCAGTAGTTAATAGCAACAGCAAGAACAAGTTGGTGCAGGTGCGCAGCCGTCCAGAAGCAGGCAAGAAGGACATCGGCCCTGCCAAAACTGCTTGGGTAGAAACTGATCTGCTGTATCCATTGGTCAAGGGTGCGGGCGATTTTGAAGCCTGTTATCTGCGATTGAACAATCCTAAGCGTACCGAGGAAGACCTGTATACCTTCGTTCCTAACCGGGGCATCGGTAATACGGATTATGTTTTTTCCGAAGCAGAAATGAATGGCAAGGAACTTGCCAAAACAAAAGCATGGTTTTCAGGCTACAAGACCTTGCTGAATGATCGTTCTACCTACCGCCGACAGATGCAGGGCGCACCGTTCTATGCCGTATACAACGTGGGCGATTACACCTTCCAGCCGTGGAAAGTAGTTTGGCCTGAAATGTCGAGTCGCTTCTATGCGGCGGTGGCCGGTAGCGCGATGGTTCCGATTGCTGGGAAACGCCCCTACGTTCCAGACCACAAGGTATATTTCGCGGGATTCGACAAAAAGAAACCGGCTTATTTTTTGTGTGGCTTGCTGAACACGCCAATGGTGCGCGAATGGGTGGAGAGTCACATTGTTTCCATCCAGGTCGGCGATGTGTTCAAGCACATGCGACTGCCCGAGTATGACGAGACTAATGTGCTTCATGTGGCGCTGGCGGCACTTGTGGAAAAAGCCCATAGTGAGCATGACGAAACCAAGCGTGCCGCCGTGGTGCGCAAGATTGAATCGGATGGAGAGGTAATTCTGAAAACGTGGATGTTGCGCCGCAAACCCTAAGCTCGTAGAGGCTGCACTATGTTATATTTTGGGTGCCGCCGCGAGCACAAAAGACTTGGCGTAATGCATTGATAGATATAGCTAATGGCGGCTGCTACATAATATCGCAAATTGCTGCCGGTGAATTTTTAGCTTTTGGAATGTGCTCTTTTCGTTATTCTTACACATAACGATAGAGGTTCAATCATGTTTGAGATTTTTGAAAGCCAGCAAAACCAGTTGTCTGTATTCACACCGTTGGATGCTCTGTTTTCCGAATATCACTCAAAGCTGAGTGAGATCAATAAGATTGCATCTTTCGTAACAGGGAAAACTGACATCATTGGCTTTTTTCTGGATGGTGCGCAAAAGAAAGAACGTCACAGTAGCTTATCTGCCAAAAATCTGTTTGACCCCGTTCCTGCAATCGCCGCCCTCGATGCGCTGTTCTGGTCACGCGCAATGAATTTAACCGATGTTCTGGAAGCAATGGATGCGACCCGCCGCAATGAGTGGCACAACCAAATCCATGATCACAAAACCCCTCCTTTCGAGCCAGCCGATGTCATTACAACGATTCGGCAACTGCTCGCCCAGCGGGACTACTTCTTTGCTCAACGTGTCGAAGGTATTTTCACCAACCTGTCGCAAAGCCACGTTACTAATGAGCCGCAAGGATTTGGCAGGAGAATGATAATCGCCTGGATGCTGACCTCCTACGGATCGCTTAATAGTGCGCGTGTTGCCTTCATCCACGATTTGCGCTGCGTGATTGCCAAATTCTCGGGGCGTGGTGCCGTGCCTTCCGGCATCACCTATAACGACATTGAATTACTCATAAAAAATGAAAAGTTTGGGGAATGGCATTATTTTGATGGTGGAGCATTTCGCGCAAAGTTTTTCAAAAAAGGCACAGCACACTTAGAGATCAGTTCTGACGTTTCATACAGGCTAAATCAGGTGTTGGCGTTTCTCTATCCAGCCGCCATTCCAGCCGAGTTCAGGCGGAAGCCGGTAAAGGCGGTGAAAAAGAAGGAATATGTGATGGAGCATGACCTAGTGAGCTTCAGTACCATCGCATCAATCGGAACTGGTCGGATCAGCTCATGCGGGTTCAAAATTTTCTTTAATGAGCCTCCCCTGCCCTCAGCCATCAAGGTGATGGAGTATCTTGGTGGTTTGAAAAACGGGAATCACGAATGGTTGTTCGATTACAAAATCAATCTTGCCCTCAATGCGCTCAGGCGCACCGGTAGCTTGCCTGAACAAGTAACACACCAGTTCTACGCAACGCCAGAGAATGTCGCACGGATGGCGATTGAAATGGCAGAAATCGGGGATGACCATACGATCATAGAGCCTTCTGCTGGACAAGGCGGTATTGCAGTATTCCTGCCGGTTGAGCGAACCGTCTGTGTTGAAATATCTCAGCTCCACTGTGCTGTACTCAAGGCGCGTGGCTTGAATGTGATTCAAGCTGACTTTTTGGAGTGGAATAAGGTTAATTTCAGTAGGTTAGGTTTTTCAGAGAAATTTTGCCCTAAAACAAGATTTGATCGATGCGTGATGAATCCGCCGTTCTCAGGTGGCCGTGCTGTGTCGCATGTCACTCGGGCCTCTGCCATGCTGAATGACAATGGCATCCTTGTTGCAGTGATGCCAGCCTCATTTAAAGGTAAGGAAGTCGTTCCTGAATTTGTGCATGAATGGAGTGATGTGTTGCAGAATGAATTTGACGATACAACTGTTTCGGTGATTTTGCTCAAACTTTTTAAAGTTGCTATTTAACACGCAGCGCATCAAGCCTGTCCATTGTTTGCACCCTGCATGCTGGACAAAACACCATGTTATTTCTTCGTTCAAGTGCCATGATTTGCTCCTTGTAAGTTGAAACGTCCCCACCTTTCGGGGAGGACGTTTAAGTTAGTTAACATCATCAAGCTAGTCTAGTGATGTTTAATGTGGTGTTTGGATTGTTTCCGATGAACCGAAAACTCTCCTGCTATACCAACGATGAACGTCAGTAAAACACCGAGAACAACCAAGCCGGATAAGCTCACTTTGAATTCCTCCTTATCCTTACCGACCAGCTAACGCATAGTAGCCACCAAAAAAAAGCCAATGCTGCAATTTCTAGCTTAATTTCAATGCCAGCCCATATAACGGTCGGTGCGGCGACATAAGCCAGTTGATCCAAAACTTTATCGAATTGGAAGCCATTGTCTACCGGTTGGTTAATTACAACAACCACCTTTTTGTTCCTGCTCCTTTTTTTACTGCTCATAATTCTCTCTCCTATAAGCACCAGAGAGAGGCTCGCACCCCTTACGGGGCGAGAACCCCGCGATTGGCACTTTTTTATTATGAAAGAGGCAGGTTCTGTGTGATTATCCGCACATCACACAAAGTTAGGGGTTAGCCGCTTTGTGTTTGTCACAGACAATCATTGTCGGAACCTTCCTTGCTTTCGACTTTTGGATGACTGAAATACTTCGTCACCGTGTTGCATTGAATCAAGACTACGATCCATTTTATTTCCTCCTGTTTTTGCATTCACCGTAAAGTATTTGCATAAATTTATGGCACCCAAAATTAGGCGACATCATTACTCCAGCTACGCTGGCAAACCCATCAGTTCGTTGAACAGAACGTCTGAAATTGCAATCGTGAGCCAGATTTCTTCAGGACTGTCATCGCTAGTTGAATTAACGACAACCTCCATTGTTGGACTTACGACAAAATGGTGATTGCTCACCTCTCCCGCCGCAAAATCACTGTTTGTTGCAAACATCGGAACACCGTAAACGTCCGGACGCGGAAACGTGCCATAAAACGTAGTGCAAATTCCATGGAAACGGATACTTGCCCAAGCATCTTGTGATAATTCACGACCTTCAGTTTCGCCGGTATGGTCAACCACCTGATAATCAACTTCATCATCAGACGAGATATAAACCAGCAGTATTTGTGTGTGTTCGACTGTAGGCTCTCTGAGTTGCACATTAGATTCCGTGTGAAACTCAAATGAACCCAAGCTGGCCAGTTGCTCGATGATTTGATTGAACTGGTCGAAACTTACACCCGCGTTTGGAATAAGCGTGAACGCTGCGGTGAATTTCTTCATGATAAATGCTCCGCAACAGCCGTTACGCTCGACTGAAGTGCCTTTGCAAACGCGGGTGTGTGAATATCAACACCTTCGCAATGCAACGCGAGCAGGAATGATTCCAGAGCCTCTGCACTGGCTTCCCCTGCGGATTCTTCAAATACACCGTTCAACACACCATCGATTTCAAATTCCTTGCGGATATTTGACTGCAGTGTGTTATCTGTAACGGTAATCCCAAAAGGCAGTAGAGTAGGTTCAACCACTTTGCTTTCAGGATCGTCTTCGCTGAGATCAACACAGCAGGTTATTCCAGCTGCGGAAGAAACCATAAAAAGCTGTGCGAGATTTTCACGGTCGCCATCTTGAGGCATACAGGACAGGGCTAGTTTTGCAGCCATGACCGCATCGCTGGCCGTAACATCAATTGTCCAGGTGACTAAAAACTCTTGGTTAGTGCCATCAGCAGATTCGTCGTCATCCACATTGAGATCATCTTCTACCTCAATATCAAACATCTCGCCATATTGGAAAGCGTTTTTGGTGATCAAATAGCCATCGCGGTTGACCACATGAAAACCCTCACAGATAACAATCCGACCATCAACATCCAGGATTGTCCATACGTTATAGGGAGTTTTCTTTGCTGCTTCTGAAACAACCTCCAGATCACGTCCAAAACATTGGTACATACAGCCATCAAACGCCTCTTGTTCAGGCGTGCGTGTGTTTTTTTGAGGGATAAAACGTTCCTCAAATTCGTCGAATGAAATCTTTTTGACTTCCATGTTGTTCTCCAAGATTCTGCGAGAACAGTTATCCCCTTGCGGAGAATACTGTCCCGCGATGGGTTTAGATTGATGCAGAGTATCTGCATCGTTTGAAATGCTCCTTGCGTGGAGCGGCGAATTTCAGCCGTAGCTGAAAAATTGAAAACCCGAATCAGGTCGCGGTTGCGCGCGCAGAAGCGCACGGGCAGGCGTGATGGTACTCAGGTTCAGTTCGATGGATTGATGCTACAGGTTGATACGAGGTGCTAACGGATGCTAGCGGGTGAAATTCTGCGTTCCTTTTACGCCCACACAGAGCTGGCGACTTGCGGCTACAGGTGTGATTTTACGCCCGGCAGACGAGTGGTGCAATATCTACGCCATGTATTCTACAAAAATCATCTTTTGCTGCAGTAAAGCATGGAATATACGGGTAAGTTTACAACTGTAAGTGGTTTTTTGTTTTGGATTAGTGCTGATTTGCTAAGATTGGTCATCAACTCATGGAGAATCAAAAATGGCTCAACTCGTAGTAACACCGAAAAAGATAGCGGCTGACTTTACTCAAAAAGATGGTGAAAATTTCTCAGACTTTATGAAGAGAAGTGATGTCGCTTTTGAACGGTTGTGCGCGGAAGCTGCGGCGTTGCCTGATGGTGAGGTCGTTGGCGCAATCATCCACCTCCCCTATGCTGACGGTTACGCTCATTATCGGGTATCGAGTGCAAGCCCATTGAAGTTGCAGCATATCAACGTGGGTGATGGTTGGCATGTTGGAGCGGTGACAATTCGTGGCTTGCGCTTGGATGATGTCACGGAGTTGGTAAATCGTGCCCGCCACCAACCCCCTTTACTTGCCGAACAAGACAACCGCGCAAGCGGTTGCCCTGCTCCGCTCGTAACCCAAATGCGGAACGTTCTATACCCAACACACGATGCAAACAGGTAATCAAAATAGTGAAGGAGCATGCGCCATGACTGATGTGCAATTAACGGACAACCACAAAACTATCAATACCTCCCAAGTTGATCTCTTCGACTCCCTTGGGGATTGGTCTGCTTCCCCTGCCTTAGCTTTCTCGTCATGGCTGTCCCGACAACCCGTGGCTGATTCCACGCGTCGCGTCCGAATCTCAATGTGGGGGAAATTCCTTCGCAATCTCGATATGTTTGTTCTATCTCTGGACGAGGTGGAAGGACACCATGTAGCGAGTTTCCTGCACCGTGAAGGGCTGGAGAAGGAACAGGGGTGGAGATACGTCAAATTGATTGAGAGAGTCTATGACCACTTAATTGCACTTGGGATGCCTGTCTTAAACCCAGGCCGGATTGCGGGGGTTCAAGAGGTGCATACGCGCCGGAACGATCCGATGCGCTTCCTAAATAGAGAAGAAAAGCAAAAGCTGGAAAATTACGTCCGGTCGATGTTGAAGGAGGCCAAGGATGCGGCGGCGGGGTTTGAAATAGATGAAATAGATGAAATAGATGAAAAAGCAAAATATGCTGACCTTTGGGCGGTGTGCCGAGATGCAACGGTCGCAGCGGTGCTCGTTGGGGCGGGAATGAAGACCAATGAGATTATTCGGTTGTCCGTTAATTGCACATCTGTTCCGGGGCTAATTATTGTTCCCCGTTCCGGTTTCAATATGGAGCGTCGTATTCCCTTGCTTCCTCTGGCTGTTGATGCCTTGGCTACCTGGATGCCTTATCGGGATGCGGAGAAAGACTTGGGGCGTGTGCTGTTCCCTGCCCTAGTCAGACACCGCCGTGATGATCAGAACACCCTCACCTCTTCCATGCACCCCTCCACCGTCTATCGCCGTATGCGTGCCCTGCTGAATGCCGCTGGAATTATTGATGCTCGGGCCTGTGGCCAGACCTTACGGAACACCTTCGCCGGTGAATTGATCAATATGGGTGCGGACGATCAGATGCTGTTCGATGTCATGGGCTTCAAAGGGGATTTCTCCGTACTCCACCTTCGGTCTGAATACGAACGCTTTACAAATGGCTTGCGCCAGTAAACCAAACCCATTGTTGTTCAGTACAAGGGTTGCTGCTCGATGCATAGGTTCGGAATGGATTTAATTGCTTTTTTCAGGATTCCGTAACGAATTGCGGTCTAGTTATCAAATCAACATAGGAATAAAAATAATGGTTATTCCACTTTACGAAAGAGCGCCGCACGAAATTATTGCCTTTAATGTTGCCGCTTAGTTCATCAGCCTTTTGAAAATATTTTCCTTTTGAAATAAGACTGCTCTGAGATAATGAGTCATCAATCCTCTAAAGAAAACTGTGATGCCCTTATTTCTTGTCGCCACACACGCACGCACAATTTCACCCGCGCCATTTGAGTTCTTCAAGATTTTGAATAACGCTAATTCTGATATTGCTAACGCAATTCGTGTGCGATCACCGGACTGAAGTGCACCCAGTTTATTGGCATTCAAGCCTTTTTCCACCGACTGCGATAGGTGATCTACAAACTCCCTCTGTAACAACTCGTTATCTGCCGGCCCGAATGGTGATTGATAATTATTTGCGCTGTCAATTACGTCGAGATTCTTTTGTTGAGTGCATTGATTCACGGTAGCTCCATGGAAGGTTAGTTATCCCCACCTAAGATTAAATGTTTGGTAGAACGTTCGATAAGTTTACACTGAGAGTAAGTTTTATAAAGCCGAATCTCCATGTTACCTGACACAAAATACACGCCTTGGAATCCAGACCATCATGCGCTCAAGCGTGTGAAACACAGTTTGCCCATTCCGTCAGTTTGCCCTTATTGCAATGCTGAGGTGAACATCAAGAACAATGATGCCGTGTATGGAAAATCCTTCGGTACATGGCCGTGGGTGTATCTGTGTTCCAATCAACGCTGCAATGCCTATGTGGGTTTGCACCCCCGCACCCATCTTCCATTAGGCACGCTGGCTGACGAAAAAACGCGCAATGCTCGTAAGACCACCAAGCAATTGTTCAATGCGCTATGGGATGGCAAGAACAGAACCTTTCGGAATCGAAGTGAAGCCTATCAGTGGCTCGCTACAGAGCTTTGTATCACCCCTGACGCATGCCACTTCGGAATGTTCGACCTAGAGGCTTGCAGACGCGCCTACCGCGTTCTGGCAAAGCCTCGATAGTTAGTCCTCAACAATGAATTGTTCATGTTTCTGAAAGACCAAAGACAGTTCATTGCTGATCCGGTACGAACCGTCACTTTCTGTTTTGGTTTTATTGAGCCTGACGTTACTTAATGTTGAAAGGTATTTGACTGTTCCTGGTGATGTAGATGCGGCTCTGGCTGCACCGAGCGATGACGATAATGATTCTGCTTCTGCCAAACCTACGATGGTGCCTTCCAGTATTTTCTCACCGTAAGTGACCTTTACCCGCCATTCTTCAGCACCGCGCGTCAGTTCAAGGTGATCAGATACCAACTGCCCTTCTTCATACGTCACGTCATTCAAGGATGTTGACAGCGTAAACGCCAAGTCCTGCCAGACCGTTTTGAAATTTGATAGCGCATACCCGAGCTTTTTCTGGTCAAACTCAGCCGAACCAAATCCGTGCTTATGCAAGATAAAGGCGACTTCTTGGCTGATAAATGCTTCCGTTTCTGCGTTCAAGCCATTGGTGTTTTGAACATCCTCAAGTCTGAATACGAAATTGTCATTTCTGAACGCCGTCACCACCTGAAACATGAATTCTTCCGAACGGTGAAATTCTTCCTTCAAATATCTCAGGCTTTCCCCTGTCCACAATATTGGATAAGACTTCACCTTTCTGGATACGCGTGCAGGACGAATGCCTTCTCGCACCTTTTGAGCGGCCAGACTTACTCTCACCGCAGCATCGCTGGCCAGCAACTTCTTCACTTGCAATTGCGGCAAGGAATTCGATTCTTCAGCACTGACGAACTGGCGATACGATCCAAAATCTGTAATACACACCAACGCGCCTTTAATACCTTCATGCTCAATCACGCCAATTACTTCTGAACCCTCTGCAATTTCCCCTACATATTTTGAGCTATCCCCCAAAAAATCAATTTTCATCGTCCCTCCCAATTATCTCTATGATTCTCTCGACCTTCTCTAACCCGAAGCCTTTGAGAATTGCATACCGTCCTCTTCGATCCTCCACCCATACTTCGTGGACGGACTCTACTTTCCCTTCACTCACGACCGGACATTCTTTGCCCAGCCAAATCGTGCAGCCGCTGTCCTCAATTTCTTCGCCGTGGCGCAGCGCTGCAGTTTCTGTTGCAAAAATAAAGCTTGGGTTGCAAGTGGAATTTTATCTGAGTTCAAGTTTGTGTACCCAATACTGTCTATGTGAGCTGGCCCGGTGTTAGCACAAGTCTGTGATTGCGCTTTCAATCGACATATCCACTGCCGACTGCTCTATCTGGTAGTGATCGAACAGGCATCTACCCCGGTTGACCAATTCCATAAATCTTGCATCAAGCTCTCCGGCTCTTTTAAAGCGTGTGCCGAAACCATCTTCACTTCGTATCACAGTGACTTCACACAGTAACGCCATCAGCAACGCTATTGAGCCTGTGCCGCGCGATAAAAACCAGATGAAATGAGGCCACAACTGCACCAGTGATTGTACGAATTCTCTTACTTCCGGTATTTCCGGTATTTCCCGCAGATCGTCGTCATATCCGCTAAACATCAGCATCATTGAGCTTTCATATCGTCGGGTGCTTTCGGCTGAGTCATTGAGCACATGCAGACGCTCAAGTACGCTGGCCAAATCCTTTTTTTCAATGGTTTCGCGGCTAATATCAACCAGTATGCAGGCCCGGCCAGTGTGGTTGGTAAATCCTGCTGCGTCTGTTACTACGATGCTGGGTTGGGTTGTCATGTTATCTCCTGTGTAGTTCAGCAAGGATACCAAATTTCGTATATCTAAATACTTTGCACTTTAAGTGTAAAAATTGCTCATTCAAAACTCTTCGCCGTGTTTGTCAGCTACCACAGCCATATAATAACCGCTGCTTGTATATTCCGTTTCTGAAACGCACTCAGGAAGTTTATGCAAAGCATCGAAGACATAGCCACGGCAGCTAAAAATGTTTGAGCTGCGTAAAGCCAAGCATGTCTTGGTTAATGCGGCCTATACATCGCGAGATGGACTCGACTAACGGCTTGCTGAAAGGTAAGCGCGTTGGCGATAAGTTTTATCGTGGAAACGGGGATGTGCTCCGGCTGACTATAACGCTGCTTTGAACGTGCTAGCAAGATTGGATAATAGTGAGATTTCTCGCTACACCCCTACAGGGAAGTTCGTCGAATTCTACTGGCGCGTTCTCCGGCGCAACTGAGCGTCAATAGGCTTGAGTTAGGTTGGCAATCGCGTCAACCAAGTGCAGATAAATCCTTTGCGCAACTTTCGGAAGTAATTAGGAACAGTCAAGAATCTGTCAGGTTGGCTGGCGCAGCAGTGTCTGTATGGCAAATCTCTGTCTGGCGGCTCTGCGGTTGTAAATAGTGCTTTTGAAAACACCTCAAACCTCTAAACTACAGACATGGAAACGAACCCGCTCTACCTCGAAACAGAACTACAGCCCAACCGCCCTGACCTAATCAATGTGCGATGGATTGAAAGAATGCCGTCACACGACAGCGGGATCGCAATCCTTGTATATGACCAAAGCAACGCTCACCGCATCCAGCAGGACTTTGAGTCGGCTCAGGCGATGACTAATGAGCAACGCAAGGCGGCTATCTTGAAGTGCCGTTGTCAACTACCCCGCCCTGAAGGGCAGTAAGAAGCTCGGTTGACCAGCCTAAGCCACAGACATCGGGGCTACGTTGTAACGAAGTACAAGACGCACCAGCGAATGCTTCCTCAGTTCGCTGCTCTGCAAGCGGCAGGAGTAGACAAGCGTAGGGTAAGCACGAAACAGCTTGTCGCAAGGTTCAAAATACCGAACCGAAGCTGCGTTACAACATTGGCGAGGGGAGCGAACCGAAAGGTTCTGTTACAAGGCGCGTAAGCGCATTTAGGAGAAACAAAGTGGCTGTATTTGTAATCGACAAACGAAAGAAACCGCTGATGCCGTGTAGCGAGAAGCGAGCAAGAAAGTTGCTCGGTTCTGGTCGTGCGCGTGTTTGTCGGCTCATTCCTTTTTCGATCCGGCTGGTTGACCGCGAGGTGGCTAATTGCGAATTGCAATCCGTCAAAATCAAGATTGATCCCGGCAGCAAATTTACCGGCATTGCAGTGGTACGCGAATCAAAATGTGTTGATGTTGCAACAGGCGAGGTCGGTATTACGGCGCATGTGCTGAATCTTTCGAGTTGCTGCACCGTGGTCGCCAAATCAGTGAGGCGTTGACGGCACGCCGTCAAATGCGCCGCCGCAGGCGCGGATGTTTGCGCTACCGTGCGCCCAGGTTCCTTAATTGCGGGAACAAGGCTAAAGGCTGGTTAGCGCCCAGCCTGCAACACCGCGTTGATACCACCGTTGCCTGGGTAAATCGGTTTCAGCAACTGGTGCCCGTTGCAGGGATTGCTCAGGAGTTGGTGCGCTTTGATATGCAAGTGATGGAGAACCCGGAGATTTCCGGTGTTGAGTATCAGCAAGGCACGCTGGCCGGTTACGAGGTGCGCGAGTATCTGCTCAACAAGTGGAACAGGGAATGTTCTTATTTTGGTGCAAAAGACGTGCCGTTGCAGATTGAGCATATCCATTCCAAAGCTTGCGGCGGCAGCAATCGTGTGTCGAATCTTGCGCTGGCTTGCCAGCCGTGCAACCAGAAAAAAGGCGCACAGATGTTCGCGTGTTTCTGGCGAAGGATACGAAACGGCTTGACCGGATATTGGCGCAGGCAAAACGGCCTCTAAAGGATGCTGCTGCGGTCAATGCGACACGCTGGGCGCTGTTTAACGCGCTCAAGGAAGCCGGCGTTCCTGTCACTACAGGTTCGGGCGGATTAACGAAGTTCAACCGCGTACAACTCGGGATACCAAAAACACATGCGCTCGATGCGGTATGCGTCGGTGCGGTGAGTGGTGTGACAGGATGGGGGAAGCCGACATTGGGTATCAAATGCACGGGGCGCGGGAGCTATCAGCGCACGCGCCTGGATGCTTTTAGTTTCCCGCGTGGATACTTGACACGGGAGAAGCGTATCAAAGGTTTCCAGACGGGTGATATGGTCAGCGCGGATGTTACCAAAGGCAAAAAGATTGGTTTTTATGTTGGGCGAGTTGCGGTGCGCGCGACAGGAAGTTTCAACATCCAAACCGCGCAAGGCGTGGTGCAAGGTATATCGCATCGGCATTGCAAGGTAATTCAGCGTGCGGATGGGTATGGTTTTTCAATCGTGGCATCAAGAAAGGAGTTGCGTGAGTTGGTAAGCCACAAAGCAGGGAACGCTTCGCGTTCCGCGCTCTACCTCCCCGGCCTGAACGAGGTTTCACGCGCAAAATGATGAAATGGTCATTCAGCCTATCCCGCACCCCAACCCTCAGTTGCTTGTTTCTGACGTTGGGTCTGTACCGCCAAGCGATGCCCTTGTGCAACCACAGCCAGCGCCAGCAACAGCAGTTTCCGAAGCGTTGAACGTGGATTTTTGGCTCTCTTGAGAGCTTGTTACTCAAAATCGCGTTTGCCGCTGTATAATTATTACTCACAGTTGTAAAAACTGCGACGAAAGAAGAATAAAAATGGCCTTATCTATAGAATACATTCAAGAAATCACCTCAATACTTGAGCGCATTTCCGCGAACCTTCCTGGCTACCTGCCAAGGATGTCGCAAAAGCGCATGATTGCAGCGGTTGCTGAGGTATTGTCGCGCGCAGAAAATGCGCCAGATGAGGATACGCCACCGGCTCGCAATACAGGAAAGAGCATTCTTGCGGTGCAAGGGCCAACCGGTGTCGGTAAAAGCTTGGCTTACCTCGTAGGGGTTGTTGTAGCGGCTCGCGCCATGAAGCGCAGCATCGTTATTTCTTCGGCTACGGTGGCCCTGCAAGAACAATTGGAGAACCGTGATGTGCCGTTTTTCGTGAAGAATTCCGGCATGCCGTTGACTTTCACTATCGCAAAAGGTCGCACCCGCTATGTATGCCACCACAAACTCACCGGCGCTTCTGGTGATGGAGATCCACATGGCGATGGCGACCTGTTTATGGAGAGTGTGTTGTTGGAACGCAAGCCTCTTGAGAGCGAAATCAAAATCTATTCGCAGTTACTCAACAATTTTAACAATGGGAAATGGACGGGCGACCGCGACGAATTGCCCGGTGACTATTGCGCGCATGTGGTAATTACCAAAATCCCTTTCGCTGTTCCATCCGATCCGGTTCAAAAAACTCTTGATGATTGGTTGTCTGGACAAGGGCGCAGTTATTTTAACGAGATTGCAGTACCCCAAGCCTGTTTGCGCATGATTCAGGCTGCGGGACGACTGATCCGCTCGGAATCTGATACAGGTCAAATCACCATTTTGGATGAGCGCCTAACCAAGACAAATTATGGACGGTTGATTAAAAACAGCCTTCCGCCTTTCAGAATGCTCAATGCCTGAGCGTTTTCTTTAACCACCGGCTTTGCCGATTTGATGTAATGGAGAAATAAATGTCAATTGAACTATTCGTTGCTTGCCGTAATGGAAAGCCTGTACCACAAGAGGACGTATGTTTCTTGGAAGTCACCGATCCCGTTAAAGGATTAGAGGATGTGGAATTTGTCATGTCCGTTGATGGCTATCACTCCCACATGGTCATTCGCGCAAAATCATGCGGTGATGTCATCGCTGTCCTTGAGGATAAGCTGACTGAGCTTAATTTTGACGCCAACCAGGAACTGACCGTTGCTTTCTTTTCAGACTGTCTGACGGTTTCCACAGCCGATGTGGTTTGTTTGGCACATACCTTGATGCGTGATGTACCAATGGAAACAGAATTTGGCGACAGCATCACTGACTTCAATATTCAAGCAAGTCCGGTGACCGATGATGTTTTTGAAAACGGTGCGATGGCGGCTCTGGATGGGATTTCAGAAGACAGCAATCCCCATGCGTGCGGGACCAATGATTTTGACAATTGGCATGCTGGCTACCAATCCAACGCCGTGCAAGATGATGATGACGACAGCGGCTCTGACGAGAAAGAGGTGCGTCTTGCCGCCTAACATTTCCTTTCCGATCGACCCTCTTCTTCTGGAAGAGGCCGAGCAGGTTGTGACTGAACTGGCGGAACGCGGCATCACGGTATTCCATAACCCTTCCTTTGGAATCATGTTGATTGGCGAGTCCCTGGCCTCGCCCGTGCCGTGCAAAAACGATATGGACAGGGCTTACGCCTTACATGCAGAAATTGCCATGTTGTTTGCCATCCGGTCAATCAAGAACATGGCCACCTCTTTCACGCAGGTTCAGGGATCATGCAGCAATTTACGAGCGCCCCATTGAGCCTTCAACATCAAACATTACTGCTCGAGCCGAATTGATATGCAAAAAAACTTACTTCTAACTGCGCTTCTACCAATCGCTTTTTTGTGTGCGAACACGGCTTTCGCAGCCGAGACTTTGGATGGTGTAACCGTTGGCGTCACAGACGGAGACACCGCTACAATTCTTGATAGCGATAACCGGCAGCACATTATCCGGCTGGCTGATGTTGATACCCCTGAGACAACGTGCCATGCAAAAAAACCCAGCGCAAGGGACGAGGCGTGCCTTGAGCGTGGCCAGCCGTTTGGCAAGACCGCAAAACGCAATCTCTCTGACCTGATCTATGGGAAAACCGTGCATGTTGTTTTAAAAGGCAGTAGCAGCTATGAACGAGAGATCGGCACCATCTTTGTGGGTGGACAGGATGTCAATTACATTATGGTGTCACGCGGTATGGCATGGCATTACAAAAGCTATGCGCGTAAAAACCAGACTGCCATTGAGTTTTCCAGTTATGAAAATGCCGAGATAACCGCTCAAACTCGACAGCTTGGCTTGTGGTCTGATCCTTACCCCACCTCGCCTTGGCAATACCGCAAAACAGCCAAATGGATAGCGTTCTGATGACAATCTTAAAGTGGGGTATCCATCTATTTACGGTAATGCTATTATTATGAAATGGGATCAAAGGTCACAACCTCCCAGCGCAAGACTCCCAAAGCTGGGGTTGATTATCCGCGCAACTACGCCGAGTTTTTGGCGTGGTTTCCGGATGATGCTGCCTGCCTTGACTACCTTGACTGGATCCGCTGGAAAGACGGATTTACACGCCCTGCTTGCTTCTGGCGGCTTTTGATGCAAATACGGTTGATACCAAGACGGGTTTAATGCGAGGCCAAATTCCTCTTTTCAGTGTAGGAGGAACAGCACCGACCAGCGCACCGACTGACGCTGCCACGATGGAGAAGGCGACAGATGTACCTGTTGCAGCCACAACTGCCAACCCTGATACTTCTGCTTCTAAATAGCTGGAATGACGCAGTTGGCTGGGCGACTACGTTCTCAGACGACATTGGTTTGGGCTGACCAACAGACGAGGCGGAATGAAACAGCAGGTCTTTATTGAAGAAGAGGATGCTATGCGTGAGGTTGCTAAAATTGAGCGCAATCGAGCGAAGCATGGGTATCAACCAATCTCAACGAACCCCCCTCGCGGTTAGCCTAAATATCACCAGCCAATAGCGGCGTAAAAACCCGCCTCAAGAAAATAAGAGACGTAAAATGCCATGTGACCATGAAAATGAAGCAATTGAACAACTTGAGCAGCGTATCGCTTTTTTGTACAAAGAATTGATTAAAGCTGAAATCAGCGTTTTTATGAAAAGGATCGAGGCTAAACGTGAGGCGAGTTTTGAGGCGGCTGATTTGGTTTATGCGCGCTCACAAAAGAAAATGCCATAGGTACGGCACTTAATTAGCGTGATACGCCGACTAGGCGTCAACATGGAGATCGAGGTTTCGTTTGGCGCGATACGCAAGGCCACTTTTTTGGACACCCAACCCTAATTACTCGCCACCCGGACTCGACTTTATGACACTCAAAAAACTTTGCCTTCTCTCTGCGTTGTTGACACTTCTGGATGTTTTCAGTCCTATCCGGATAAATTTTCAGCGGGAAGTGTCGAACCCCTCATTCGCACCGCAGAACTATCGGTGGATGGGAGTCACGCTGTTCTAACGGTTGCGTATCAAGAGGGAACTCAATGGAAGCCTATTCAGGATGAATACAGCGTGGTGGACATCAACGCACAGTCGGCTTCGTTGAAACGCGTTGGCGATGGCGCTGAAATCAAATTCGTCCATATCCAAAACCAATCGCTTTGCAATAGCTGTACCTCTCTGTACGGCTTTGGACGTGTGCCGTTCGTGTGGAAGATCGATCATGGCATTTCACTTTAACAGAAGGATGAATACAAATGAAACAACGGATTCTTTTGGCCTTACACGAACACTCCACAGGACAAAAGCCTGTTGATTTAGAACAACTGGTTAAGTTGGCATCACTTGAACATGAAGATGCAGACAAACTGAACACGCTTCTGGTGTCGATGGCACGATCCAGCGAACTTATGACCTGCATTGTCATTAAAAAGGGTGAAAAGCGTGAGTTATTTTGGGGGAATGGACGGCCAAATGCGTTCCGTCACCCGTGGCGTGCGTATGTGAACCTACCTCCCCAGGCTGGCCGATCACAGGAGCAATCCCAACGCCGGTAACGCTCAAAACAAGGCGGTAAATATTCAGCTTTTGAAACAGAGTGAAACGTGTAATCTTCAGTTATGGTCATTGACCTTTAACAAAACCGCTGCCGGAAGGCGGCACTAACCTAACTGGAGATAACATCATGCCTACACTTAACCCATCCGTTCCAACTGTAACTGCCACCTTTGTTCCGACCGTTGTTGAATTTAACAATACGGCTTCTGCCCTCGCTGATTTACAACAGCGATTTGGTGATGTCGTCTTTGAAGTTTCCACTGAGCAAGGTTTTTCTGATGCTAAATCTGGTCGAAGCGAATTGAAAAACCTGCGCGTTGGCCTGGAGAAAAAACGGGTTACGCTCAATGCACCTCTGTTGGCTCGGACACGCTTAATTAACGATGAAGCCAAGCGGATCACTGAGGTCATTCAGGGGTTGGAGACGCCCATTGACGCATCTATCAAAGCAGAAGAACAGCGCCGTGAAGAAGAACGTGCTGAACGTGAACGTGCTGAACAGGTTCGCATTCAGGCGATTCAAGCGAAACTTGCCGAGATTCGTGAAATCCCACTGAAAGCAGTTGGTTTGGATGCTGCCGCTATTCTCAAAATGGCCGCTGAAACAGATGTTCTTGTGATTGATACGGCATTCTTCGGTGGTTACGCCAACGAAGCCTCTATCGCGCGTAATGCTGCTGCCGCTAAATTGCGTCAGCTCCACGATACACAGATCATGCAGGAACAGCATATCGCTCAAATGAAGGCCGCTCAAGAAGCTGCTGAAAAGCTGGCGCGCGAACAGGTAGAAGCGCAACAGCGTGCCGAGCAAGCAGCTAAAGATGCCGCCGCAAAAGCCGAGCAAGAAGCCGCAGCCGCAGCCTTGCAAGCTGAACGTGATGCCTTTGAGCACGAAAAGGCCAAGCAAGCGGCTCAAGCTGAACAAGAACGCCTCGCGCGTGAAGCTCAGGCCAACGCTGAAAAGCTGGCACGCGAACAAGCCGAAGCAAAAATGCGCGCCGAGCGTGAAAAGCTCGAACAGGAACAGGCTAAACTGGCACAAGAGCAAGCAGCATTGGAAGCGCGTCAAAAATCCGAGGCGGAAGCCGAAGCTACCGCAGTACGTGTTCAACAAGAACGCATAGATGCGGCCGTACTGGAACAAAAAACATCAGATGACACTCTCACCGCCAAAGCTGCCAGCAACGCAGCCAAAGGCGGTTCAGCCGCCATTTTGACCGAAGCTCGTGTTGAGTTGACCGCGTTCCGCGCAAAGTTCAGCGCAGTGCCTGAATTAGCACAGGTTTTGAGCGCAATTGATGCTTTTATCGGCTAACGATAACTGGCAACCGAGCGGACTCGGTTGCCAAATTCATTCTTTAACGGGAATGCGGTGCCTCTTGAATTCGCTACGTTGATGAGGTCGCATTCAGCTAAACGAGGGAAATTGCAGGGTCAAAACGATGGACAGGCTTGACGCTCTGTTTGCCAAGACTGTAGGTTCGACTGACCTACAGGGACTTATGTATATAGTTCCCTAAATTTTCACATCTGATGACTCGTTTTAACCCCACAACTCTCACGCTATAGTTGCGATAATTTGCACTACTGGTATTATCTGTGCGGTTTATTCACGCGTGAACACGTTATGTACGACTCATTCGACTCATTCGACTCATTCGGCTATCAGAATAATCCTTACCGAGCGAAGTGTGTTCAATGGACAGGTGAAAATGCTTCTGAAGTTTTAGCACTACTAACTTCCACGCACGGTATTTTAAGCGCCGAAGTCTTCCGCTCTAAATATATCTTAATTCGGCACAGTGATGGCATCCATACGCTTTTTACTGATTACTGGGTGGTTCGAGGCGGGAACGGCGAAGCTAGATTATATTCTGTTGACTTCCTCCCCGCCCTGAAGGACGGGGATTCCTACGGTGCAACCGATAAAAAAATCCCTATCATTTACAAGGCGATCAAATGAGTAATCCATCTGCTACTGACGTAACACCCGATGCCGTTCGTAAACCACTGACCTTTTCCTTTCAATTATTAAGTGTTTCCTCGCTCAAGCCCGATTCCGCGCAACCCCGCAAGAAACACAATCTAGTTACAAACAAAGAACTCGCTGAAAGCATGCGCGTCAACGGTATGTTGCAGACCATCCTGGTGCGTGAAGAAAATGGCAAATACATCATCATCAATGGTGAACGTCGATGGACAGCGGCCACCTCGCTCGGTTGGGAGAATGTCAATTGTCTGGTCACAACGGCGGATAGCAAACACGCCCTTCAGTTACAGTTAATCGAGAATGTCCAACGTGAAGATTTATCTCAGGAAGATCTCTCCGCGCACCTGAATGCGTTAGCTTCACAGCACGCCGCCGAAGATAACAAGGCCACCATGCGCGTCCTGGGCGGGCTGATTGGCAAATCCGTTGGTTGGGTGTCAGAGAAATTGGCGCTGGCTCGACTATCCAGTGAAGTACAGGCGTTGTTAGACAACAAAACTGTCAAAAACTCGCGCGTCTTGATTGGCCTTTCAAAACTCTCTGAATCCAACCCCGAGGCAGCTACCTCGTTGATTAAGGAAATTGAGGAAGGAAAAACTGTCACTGTTGACCTGATCAATGAGGTGCGTGGCAAAACAAGACAAAAGCGTGCACACAAAGAAGTCGCTCAACTTTCCGACCTCCCTGCTGGTGTGTTACCTCCACCTGAACCCACCGCCACTTCCGAACCTTCCGCACCCGCACCCAGCCCGGCTGAAACTGGCGCTCCAGTCGAACCGACAATCAAGCCGAAACGCAAAAAGAAGGTTTCAGACGTGGCCAAGTTGATTGGTGTGCCTGACGATATGCCCACTGAAGAATTGCTTGAGGCTTTTGCTGAAGCCTACGCGAAACTGTTTGCTGAACGGCAGTAACATTTTTTACGCAGCACCTTCCCACCCCACCACTAAACGAGGTACACATGCAGTTTAAAAATATCTTCATCTATCAGCTTCCTGACACTATCGACCTGACTCCGGAAACCCTCGAAGCCGCTCTTGCCCTCAAACCCCTGCTACCTTGCACCGGTCTGGATAAACAAACCCGTGGCTGGGTGCCATGCCGCGCGGGAGGCACGCTGGTTCATGCTGCTGGCGAACACATGCTGTTCACCCTCGGCACCGAGCAGAAGAAACTGCCCATTTCATACATCAACCGGATGGCAAAAGAGCGTATTGCCGGTATCGAAGAACAACAAGGCTACAAAGTAGGACGTAAAGAGGCCAAGGACATCAAAGAAGCGATCGCTGACGAACTGCTACCCAATGCCTTCCCCGTACAGCGTTCGACCTCCGTATGGCTTGATATGGCCAACAAGCGCTTGATTGTGGATGCTGGTTCTTCATCAAAAGCCGAAGAGGTTCTGGAATTCCTGAACAAAACGATGGATGCGTTGCCGGCCAGTCTTTTGAAAACGGATATTTCCCCTTCAACCGCCATGACCAATTGGCTGATCGGTGACAACGTGGCCAGCGGATTCACCATCGACCGGGAATTGGTATTGCGTTCAGGCGGCGAAAGCAAATCCACCGTGCGTTACGCCAATCACACGCTGGAAGGTGAAGTGATCATGGCCTACATCGCAGAAGGCAAACGTGCCACGCGCCTTGGCATGACGTGGAATGACCGGATATCGTTCATTTTCACGGAAGAAATGCAAATCAAACGCATCGAGTTCCTGGAGATCATCAAAGAGGAAGCCACCACACAGGCCGACAATGCAGACGAGCTGTTCGAGTTGGACTTTGTTCTGATGACCGGCGAACTCTCCAAAATGCTTAACGACCTTCTGGCAGCACTGAAGGAATAGACGTAAAAAAACCCTCATTCTCCAGAAGGAAGATGAGGGCTTTTCAAGTTTAAGGCATCACGCAGCACCTTCGCTGCATCAATACACACTATCCGATGGGATTAAAGCATATCCCTATGGAAGTTGATTCAATTTCCCATTCGCATTTGTATGCTTGGCCCGTGCCCTTTTGATCTTGCATGTTCCGCAGCAAGATCAACAAAACAATCAGGACTTGAAGCAAATGCAATTTTTTCGGCTGCCATATTTGGAACTTGGTACGTTAATCTGTAACAAGGTTCTTCATATTCAGCCCAATTACCGGTTGATTCGCAAGTCACAATATAAGATGGCATAAGGTCATCTTCCGCACTTCCTGTTTGGTTAACTCGATCAATCACTTTTCCTGTTGCCGTATCGTAAACCTTTACCCAGTAGCCCTTTTTGCAGCCCCACGAATAAGCCTGCAATACCGCTGCCGTGTGTGAATACTTGAAGCATTCCTTGATTGGATTTACGTCATTTTCAGCAAGCGTTGCGACCACCTTGTAGGCTGAGTCACAAACGTATCCTTCATAGCCCCTGATTTTTGAACGCCGATCAGTTGCGTGACGCGTAAAGGTTAGACGTGCTCCAACCTTTACTTGAAACGCGTTGATGAAAAGACCTAAATCATAATCTTCTTCCAAATAGGCCATATCGCCACGTTGGTAACTGTATGACGATATTTTCGTTGCGATGCCTAGTTCGTGAAGGAGGATTTTTTTACAAGCCATCCATCCGTGTCCGGGATCTTCATAGAAGTTGAATTTTTTCTGCATGGTTCTCTCCGTCTGTTAAACACGAAGACACGCACCCTTACGGGATTGTGTCCCGTGTAGGGTTGAATTACAGTTTGCACCAACTTTTTTTAGCAGCCAATTTAGCGACCTTCTCAGGCACGCCAACTTTCTCTATCAAACGCTGGTGGTACAACAGGGCGATTTCTTTCGCTCGCCTTGCCATTAACAAAACTGTTTGACCTGGATATGGCTGAAGTTCATCTTCCATGCCTTCAACCAACTCCCAGCTTTGACTACTCATACCGAGTCCATCAAGCATACGATTCATCGCGATATATACACAGAATTCTCCATCACGGAATTCAGGCTTTATCTCTATGATGTAATCGTCACTGATTACATTACTCAACTGATAACGCACGAATGGTGCGGCATATTCAAGTTCAAAATACGCCTCATCATTAGCCTCACGCAAGTCAGCAAACAGCTTCGTTTCGCTAAAGGCTGTCTTCAATGTTTCAAGAAGCGCTTGAGCGTCTTTGTCTGTTTTGCAGAGTGCTGCGCGTTTCAACAATGTTTCGATTTTCATGATTGTCCTTTCAAGACAGTGAGGCATCATTCCTTACGGAAATCAGCCAGTTTGAGATATGACGCGGGTGCGTCGTTTAAAAACTCGTTATAAAGCCCTCACCGTGATGGCTAAGGGCTGTGGTTGAGCGTTACGATACAAGCGTGCTGTAAAGCGGGGCAGAACTAACTCTTGTCGCTCTTTTTGTCACGAATGATTTTTTAGCTATTGGCACGAGATACTTGCCATCTATGTAGCCAAAATGTTCCTGATGTTGCACAAAACAAAACGTGTCACGATCAAGCTCAGTCACATCTTCGATGTGAAAGAATTTGTGACGCTTTGCCATGTCGATAATGGTGCTATTTTCGGCAGATGAAGGTAGGCGTTTAGCCCACCAAATAAATGCAGTTGATGTAACAGCATATTTTGTTGCGGTATCAACAGCATTATTGATTTTCAAGAAAGCTTTAAGCATAGTTTTACATCATCCGCTTATTAGGCATCAGACGTGCTTCGCCCGAAGGCATGGGAATGGCTACCCAATCAGTTTAAAAACATAGTTTTCCTGTCGGATGACAGGGCGTGGTGCCAGAAAACACCACTCCACGAGGAAGTAATGTCGGAACTGACGAAGTTGAAGCGAAGTTGAAGCCTGCTAACCACCTACGGTTAGCGATCAGAGCACCACTAGGGCGCAAGAAACCATCATTCCGATAGGCACTGCCAAAGGGAATCCATATAAGAATGGGGGTGTTGTTTTTTCGGGCGTGGAAGCCCTGAGAGTGCTGACGTAAATCAGCGGTTGAAATTCTGCGTTCCTTTAACGCCCACGCAGAGCTGGCGAATTGCAACTACGAGTGCGACTCTACGCCCGGCAGACGAGGGGTGCAATATCTTCTACCGTATTGAAAGACCGTACTGCAGAATGCCCTAACCTCCAGACAACGGAGATCAGGGACATCTGGTTAAGCTGCTTTCTTGTACGGTTCAGCCCAAACTAGCACGGGCTTAACGAATATTGTGTGTGCAAACTCAATAATGGATTGACCACTCCATACATCGAGTGCTGCGCGATCCAATTCACTGAAGCCGTAAATTGGCGTTATGGTTGCTGTCACTTCAGGTTCACGCAGAGTACCTGTATTTTCCAGAGAGACATAACCCACTTCTGACTTCCCTTTCGACAGATAGAAGTTTGAAACACTTCCATTCCGCTCATAAGCAAGCCGCGTTGACTGCAATGCCAGGAATTCATCCCGAGTAAGCTCCTTGTAGCTGAACTTGCTAGGTGACGTGACCGAAAAAACATAGAAACGATCATTTTCTGACATATTGATCAGGCATTTGACCATCCCGTTGCTTTCCGGATGAACACCCAACATTGTCAAATGCGTATGTGAGTCGCCTACCATCCAAGCGAACATCGCACCCGGCACCGCAATTTTATCCAGAACTCCACGATCTACAACCAAAAGGTCGGCTGGATAGCGTTGTAAAATCTCCAGTTTATACTTTGCAACCTCAAGAAGCATTGCATCGATGATGGGTTGTACGAGTTGATTTTGATTCATTTTGGACTCCTTGTTTATGTGGCCTCCCCTCTTCCAAGGGCAAGTCCACAATTAGAAAAATTACTTGATCGCGCTTGCGGCACTCAACTGCAATGCCAAGCGGTACAGGCTGCCAATACCATGCTATTTCACGTAACGTGAAATAGCCCAGCGTCCACAGTCATATTTGTTTCTCAGCTCTACGGCATGAAGAGCCAACTTTGCTTTTTCATTCATGTTCAACTCCGTTTGTTACGCGGAGCAGCACCCTCACGGGCAATCTGCTTACCCGCTAGTGAAAAATGTTTATGGCCGCCGTGTATCGCGCGAGCCGTTTAGTGTATTGCGATCGTTTCTTTGCCGTCTTTTGCAAAGTAACAACCTTCTTCAGTAAGGCGCTCATCAATTGCTTCGTCACTTGTGAAGTGTTCGTATGCTGTTTGAAGCTCACCATAGATCCACTGCATAAAATCACGAAGCAGTTCAGTTACCGTATCTTCAACATCCTCGCATGGCCAGCGATCGTTACCATAACGATCTTCTGTCATGGAAACGTCAATATCAGTGCAGTATTGATGGCTGTAATGCCCACTATGCTTAACTGATGCTGTGATCCCATAAAAGGCCGTTCTCTGAACAGCTTGTAAGGCATCTACAATGCGATGCAACTCTTCATCGAGAGGTGCATATTCACGGACTGCTTTCGCGGCGTTCTTGGCATAGCGATACGTGCCCTGGAAATGCGCACCGTCACCTTGACAAGAAAAACCTGAAAATCCGATATTGATTGCGTCGTAGCGGTATTGGCCGCCGTGAAGCTTGACGATTCGCGTACGAATATCAATCCCCATTAAATCGGCAATATCCGCTGCATCTTCATACACCGAGCTATACCAATCACCATCGTTATTGTTTTCAATCCAGTTTTGCCGAGCAACTTGCTTGGCAGCTTCTGACAATTCTGAAATTTGAAATACATTTGCGCAGATTTTTTTCATCTTTATCTCCGAATTCTGCATGCCAGACATTTCCTTACGGGAACACCTGACATACGATTAGTTTAAAAAACACAGGACTGTGCTTAATGATTACATGCGGATCATCTGCAAAATAATTGCCTTCACCTCAGAAACATTCTCTGGCGTGGAAGGAAGCTTTTTAAACAGTGAATTTGCACTAAACGCCATTTTTTTAATGGCGACACGTTTGTTGACTTCTTTTCCCACCACCGACATGCAGTCCGCAATGAAGATGCAAAGCGTTTCATTGAAAGTTGTGCTCATGATTGACCTCAAAAGAGGTGGGCATCTTCCGGTAGGAAAAGGCCCACCGGGTTTAAGAATGTGCGTATGCACGTTTGAAATGCCTCTTGCGTGAGGCGGCGAATTTCAGCCGTGGCTGAAAAATTGAAAACCCGAATCAGGTCGCGCTTGCGCGCGCAAAAAAGCGCACGGGCAAGCGTGACGTTACTCAGGATTCAGTTCGATTGATGTTTGATGGTGATACGAGGTGCTGACGTAAATCAGCGGGTGAAATTCTGCGTTCCTTTTACGCCCACACAGAGCTGGCGACTTGCGACTACGAGTGTGATTCTACGCCCGACAGACAAGGGGTGCAATATCTATCTATACCCCTCGTTTCCCGAAAAAAGGATGCGTTCATGTGTTTTCTGTCAGGCATTCACCCGTTGGATCGTAAGTGCATGCGTAAATCGGGCAACTGTCGGTTAATTCAGTGGTAAAAATACTGTAGAAATCATCCATTTCAGCTTCAGTATCAAAGAAGAATAAACCGCCTTCAATTAGATTGCTCACCCACTCCGACCGGACGGCATCATCACCGAATCTTTCTTTGACTTGTTGCATGACAAACGCCCATATCGCGTCATCTTTCTGCGTGAGCATGGCCAGCCCATTGCCAATATAGACGGCATACTTCCCCATCTGTTTTACCGCCAAACTATTGATGACACTCCATGAAGCGAACTTGATGTTTTTCGTTTTATCTACCATGACCTACCCTTTCTCATTGCAATACCGCACCCCATCCATCATTACCAATCAGCGAGGTGATCGCCATCGAGCGTGGGTGTGGCGCAAATCTGTCATCTAAAGTTTCTTCACGAAACTTATTCGTCAATTTGGAAACAATTGCGATCCTGCTGCGCATCCAATTTGCGTCTTAAGGCTTTTAAACGCGATTCCTGCTCTCCATTCATCTGTACGCGACCCAAAATATGAAATCTGCTGTGTTTCAGCGTAGCGCACTCCTGAACGGTCATGGCGGCTAGGTTTGATGGAATACCCGCCACCCAATCGTTTGTGCCAAGCAATTCGGTTATTTTCTCAATCATCTGTTGCCCTGGGATGGAACCCGTTTGCAGCGGCACAATCACATTCGTCCCCGCGCGCATAAGCGACACAATTTGTTCACGCCATTCAACGAGCAGATTCATGGTTTTCAGCTGGCTGCCCACCGTGTCCGGTGCAACAACGTATAAGCGTTCAGGCTTGAAGGTGCTGGACGCCAGCATCGAATAGCGTTCCATAATATCCGCCCAATTCATTGCTTCGCCTGTCTTGAATGCGCCAAATGCACCTGAATCAACAAAGACTGCGCCACCCATATCGAGGTAACGTGGAACTGACATGACCAACTGGTGAGTGGTTAAATTTCCCGCCACCACGCCGATCGGAACGCGCGCGTCACGCGCACCATTGAAATCGCTTTTACTCGACATGCCCGAGCGAAAAGATAAATAAATCATACAAACACGCTTCCCAGTGCCAGCTCAGCCAGTTTTTTGCAAACTTCCTGAGCCGAATCCGATGGCACGGTCAAACACGCACCCCGGCTACTTTCACCCACCCACTTCCTTTGATTGCCGGTGAGGTAGCCAATCCGCACCCCTACCCTCAATAAACCACTATCGGCTTTAGACATTCTGACCATGTATCGGGCATCACCCTCTTTCTCAGCGGTGATTTTTACATCGATGCCTTTTACTTTTACGTTGAATTTTTTGTCTTTCATCTGCTATCCAATTTTCGTGATATGCCCGATCAACTGATTGAGCTTTGACGCTATGGTAGATTATTTACTTCTTTCTCAAAGTAACACTTGATGAGGGCTGGATTACCAAGAGTGGCCATGTTTATTTGCTAGAGCAACAGCAATTTTTGTTACTGAATCTCTCCATGACTGCATGGTATCCACTTCTTTCGCCATCAACTTTTTATGGGTAATGTGGTATTTAGCATCCAGACCTTTTTCTGCCAGCTTTATATTTGGATCGTTCAACATGGCAATGCATGATGTTTTAACATGATGGTACACATACGCGATCAACGCGCGATGGCGATCGCCAATGGTGTTGCTGCTGATGATCCCGCAATTCTTTCTTGCAGATATTAACTAAAGACAATCAGACGCACGGCATCACCCGCTGTGTGGCTGAATTATTTTCACGACTTTATTATCTTTTTCACAACTTTATTCGTAGAAACAGTAGAATTACACTGTAGTCGCAATTCGCCAGCTCTGTGTGGGCGTAAAAGGAACGCAGAATCTCACCCGCTGATTTACGTTAGCACCCCCGTAGCACCGCAGTACCATCCCAACCTCAGCACCCCAAACATCACCATCGAGTGTCGTCACGCCTGTACGTCTTGCGTCCAGCCGCGACCGTATTCATGGTCACCTATTTTTCAGCTACGGCTGAAATTCGCCGCCTCACGCAAGAGGCATTCCAAAACGACGCACCCGCGTCATATCTCAAACTGGCTGATTTCCGTAAGGAATGATGCTGCACAGTCTCGAAAGGACAAACAACAAATGGCAAATCATCAATATCAAGCAACTGGCTTGTTGCAACTCACTAAAATCACGCCGGTTATAGAGGCTCTGTTCGGTGTTTACTCGGTTCAAGAGCATGAGAATGTTGGCGAGGCTTATATCAAGCTCGCTTCATACGAAAGTGTTGCTTCCGCATCTGCGTTAGGTGACCACATCAATGACACGTTCTTGAACAGTGTGCTGCCCTACGACAGCGAATCTGATCCGGTAACGGTTGTGATCGGCGCAATGGCTGAAAAGCTTGGCAAGACCAAAGAAGTTGAACAGGTCTTGAGCAAGCACGAAAAGTACATGCCTCAAAAGCACGATGAAGTATCTCTAAGTCTCTTATTCGACCTGGCTCAAGCTATGGACGATGGCCACGGACTCAGCACCCTGACGTATAACGGTGCTTGGACGTGCGATAAATTGAGAGTGGATTGCTTCGGCGGTGATGGCGAGTTTCAAGGTAAACACTTTTCACTCATTTCTGGAAGCTACCTTGCACGCAACATCGGACCGACCGTCAATGATGCAATTGACGCAGGCAATCTGAATGCTGCTGCAGTTGAAATTGCTGCTTATTTCAATCGCTTCATGCACAACGTCACTGACCCGGCAATACGCCAAGCAATTACTTACCGAGTAGTTCCGCTTGTGCTTAACGCCAATCAAGGTCAATAACTCAACCCAAATAGCTGACAGACACCCGTGAGGATGTTCGTCAGCAACAGGAGAACACGTATGAACGAACAACTGCCATCAACCGTCACCGCAAAGGCTCTCTTTCCAAAGGAAACCGAATGGGGTGTCACGCTTGGCATTACCTCAGTCCCGGTACCGAAGTTTGTCACTGTTCCAGAACAAGGTCTTTATGGCTGGAAGATTGATAAGCACGGCATCATGGCCTACGGCTGCTCCAGACTGGAATGCGAACAGAATTTTGTTAAAGCCTACAAAGGTGAAACAGGAATCGATCTCGCTCAACGGCCTGAATTAACCATTCATTAAACAAACCCACGCGGGAACGCAATCCCGCTGTGGAATTGCTCCGCTTAACATTGGAGAAAACTATGTACCAAATAACTGTGTATTTTTTTAACACCCTGTCTTTGCAAATACTCACCGCTTTCATGCAGGAGTTGTTTGAGAAGAATGGCGTAGCTGGCACGTTCGAGTTCAAAAGCGTTAACCCCATCCTCAAAGAGTGTTGCATTGTTTTTACCCGCAATGCTGATGAGGATGGCGAATATGTTCTTGAACGTATCCCCAACGGATCCGAAATCAATGACGCTTCGCTGGCGATAGCTGCCTGCGATCAGTTGCTGCATGAACTCACGCAGTTTGATGGCAATGCTGCATTGGAGCCGGTATTTACCGCTTTACGAACGTGTGCTTACTCACTCCTTGGCGTTGAAACCTTACGTCCGATTGTGGCCAACAGCCTTAATGCATTTCTTCAGGACATTCGTGAAGAAAAGTTGGTCACCTACAGTGTTGATTCGCACCTAGTCAAAAACATTGATCTTGGCAGTGGTCGTTCATTCGAGATCCACTACTACTCAGATGGTGTGGAGATAGACGAGGCGTTCTTTGTGACATCACATGGTCGCTCTCAGCTCTCAGATGATGAAGTCGAAGTTCTCTCACAACAATTTTAATCAACGCGGCCCGCACCCCTCACGGGGTTGCACCGCAAACTATGGAGTCAATCATGAAAGCAATTTTCGCAGGAACGCTTGTTGGTGGTTTTTCGTTGGTCAATGTCGTGAACGATGCGCAAGCAGCAGAATATGCCGCTTCCATCGCCACAAATGGACTACACGTCGAAGCACTTGACGTGGTGAAACCGACAGTCCTTGATCCCGACTTTCAGGAAACTGGCGGTCAACATTTCACTACCTTTCAAAATGGTTTAGGTGATGTATCTGGCGTGAGTATCTATGGTCCATTTGAGGACTATGAGCTTGCCGAAGCGTTTGGTGAAGACCACGTTGACGGTGATCATTGGGAGATATTCGAGGCTCAACAAACGTCACGCTTTACGCCCTTCCAAATGGAAGTCGCTAAATATTGTGATGCCATACTTCAAGATGATGCGGTCGGTTCTGCCTACGCTCTCATTCGTGAAGAAAATCAGACATTCCTTTCTTTGGTGCGCTTGGAGTTAATGAGCGACACCAAAGGTCTGAACATGGAGAACCTGGAACAATATGAAGCCATCATTTTCGATGGTGGAAACACCTCCGGTGATTTGTGGAAACATATATCCTTTCCGAAAATGAAAGCACACTTCTTCTTGGATGAAAATCCATTGTAACTTCAACAAAATCAAGCCGCCCTTCCCGACACAATCGGGTTCGGCGGTTTTTTTTCGTCTGCCTTTTCCGCTTTGCAATCACGCTCTCTTCTGTATCATCAACTTACACCTCCAGTCCTCAAGAGGTCGGTATTTCCTCTTGAGCGATTGCGTTCCCAATAAACGTAAGGATTTTTAATGATCACAAACCATGATGACCATCTGGCTTTAGTCCACACTCCTATACAACCCCCCGCGCGCGAGCTTTCTTGCTGAATGCGTGTTCGCTTTAAAGTGGGCGGAACTGATGCACCAAGATGATGAGATGTTTGAATACATCTTCAGCAACTATGGCAAAGCGCCAGGACAGCGCGAAGCGTCCGTTGTTGCGTCGTTCGTCTGCTGGCTGGGTACCAATGTAGGCATGAGCTATCTTTCTGAAGGGGCACGCCTCTCTGAGCAGTTCTATCCCGGCTCAAGATACGGCTATCTCGCAGCATGGGCAGTGCATAACACGCGATGCTTTTTCACCTATGGTGCGCTACGTGCGATCGAAGTGCTTTTGACACCCAAAGGCACACCCCCTACCGTATCACCCTCAATAGACGACTATGAATGCATCGAACTGATCGCCAGATGGATCGGTACCGAGAAGGGGCAAACCTTCATCAAGTCTTGTGAGCAAGAAGATCGTCGGACATCGCATGTGCTATCGCATGTATCTCGACCTCGATGACAACAGCATTATTGAGTCCGTTGAAGCATCCGAAAACACTTGGAGTCAACGAACGTGATGATGCGCACTCGTAGAGATCGCTTGTGTATTCGGTTATTCCGATACCCCTGCTGATGAGCGGTACACCAACGATTTCGATCTATCTGATTTTGGATATGCAGAATGGCTTGATGAACTTGAGTTGAAAGTCGCTAACGCTATCGCCAAATAATCAACAATAGCAGAACACCGCACTTAATTTTCTGGAGTATTTATGCAAACTAATCTCGACACACTTGAACCCTCACCACCGCCCAGCGCCTTGGATTTATTCAATGAGGCTCAAGCCAATCTAACCGCCTTGCTCAAACGCAAACCCGCTGGAACAGTTGCTCATGTCTGCGCCTCTGTTTTCCGTGGCACGTTCTTCATCTACAAAGGCGTGATGCGATGCACCACCGGAGGGGCTATTTATGAAAAGGAAAACATCCGGTTGTCAGAATCTCTCAGTAAGTCTGACTATGAAGACCTCGATGACGCAGCACTCGAACTGATCACTGAGGCAATCAATAAGTTCCTCGCCAGTCCGGAACAGAATTTCGCATAACACGCAGCTGCAGCACCCAAACGCTCTCGACAAGAAACCACCCGCTACGCCGTTCCAAATCCAGACTGAAAAAATAGTGCTTTTGAAATGCTTCCATTTCGGCATGATGAATTCAGCTCTGGAGATTCAGATGAAACACCCTATCTCGATTTACTTCGATGCCGGCATTAAACCTCACCCAAACGGCGGATTCGCTCAATGCTTCGGATGGCTGGCCAAAGATCATCAAGGTCAAATCATCAAGGAAGGCAAATCCGTTGAAGTGCGCTCAGATGACTGTGGCTCTTGCTCCGTCGAATTTGATGCACTGATCCTGGCGCTTAAAGGCATCAATGAACTCAACCTCCATCACGAACCCATCACCATCCACGGCGACTCCCGGGCGGTGATCGATATGTGCAATGGACTCGGTAAAGCTCATTCACAGACGTTGTGCGCAAAACAGCAAGCAGTGGCTTCCCTCTCTGCCAACTTCACCAGCCTTAACTTCGTCTGGATTCCGCGCGAGTTGAACACTCAGGCCGACAAGCTGGGACGCATGGCCTTCAATGAGTCAACAGAGCAAGCCACTCGCATCACGCTCATGAATAAAATCTACCAACTCGCTAAGCGTTACTTCGGTGATCTCTACAGCAACAAAGTCCTCACCGCCTGGTACTTCTCCATCGCTCAGAAGAAGCGCCTTGCACAGATGACAACAGCGGAGCTGAAGCATTTGCACGGTTGCGTTTCCTCGATCCCGAAATTCATCAAGAAGAACGCGACTTTGTTCGCCGGCCACGATCAAGTCGCCGCCTAAAGCATAACAACTCAATGCATGCCGTCAGCGATAGGCAAACTTAACCTTTCTTCTTTCTGCCCCTCGTAAGATTGGATAGTTTATTTACCTTTTGTAAAGGACTCGGTTCGGTAGAATCAATCTATCAACTCAGCAGTCGCACTTCATGCCACGAATGCAGGCAACGGCGACAACCAAACTAAGGGAACAAGGCAATGATGAGCAAATCTAAGATTTTCCAAAACGGTATTTACCATGATGGCAAGCGAGGCATCAGGCGTGTCATATCACTGAACAACTCAGAAGACATCCATGCGGCTCCACGCGTGCAATACCAAATCCTGTCAGCCAAGAACGAGAAGTCTTTCCGTTATGCGCTTAACCAATCCGTTCCAGTGGTCGGCACTACGAAAATCTGTGAGCTGGCCAGCTTTGTCGCATCGGCGGAAGTCATTCTCTCTGAGGGTGAGTGCACGGATCTGTTGCTGAACTTCAAAGCTCAGAAAGTCAAACTCTCACCAGGCGAACACATGATGATGCAGATGATCGCAGATGAATATGTGAGCTCCACTGAGCCACCCGTTGCCGGCACAGCCATATCATTCAGCTTCAATGATATTCGCCAAGCACGCGGCCTTGAAAAGAAGGGGATGGTCACGGTCGATACTGAATGCAAGCAAGCGATGTCCGGAGAGGAAATCATTCTCACTAACCTTGGTGCAATTCGACTATCTCTGTTAATTCAAGGATGCAAACATGGACAGTAGCATATTCAGACAATCAGTCGAGCAGCTGGGCTTGTCCCTATCTCAGTTCGCCTCTCTGATGGAGGTCACACCCAAGACAGTTTCATTGTGGGCTAACAACCATGCACCGGTCCCGCGCCCAGTGTCTCTGTATATCGAACTACGGGTGAGTAACTTGGAAATGGCAGAGAAACTTAAATCCAATCAGCAATGACTGTTCACGCGTGAACACCTTCGTCTTGATCTGTTGTTTGTTTAGTTTCACGTACCTCTAAAGGACAGTGCAACGGCAACCCCAACCAGTTATGCGCGCTTACCTCAGCGGCTGTACCAAAATCCTTACCGATCCTTGGATGAACGCACACCCAATGGAACTTACCATGTACCCTGTCCATTTCAAGTTGCTCGCATTTTGCGCACGGCGATTTAGTGCTCATGATTATCCTCCGCAGTTTCTTTCACTTCTTTTACCTGCACAACAGCAACTACATCCGACACTTTTAGAATGCGCCGACTACCATAGTAGGAAGCACCAATCGAAACGCGCGTGTGGCCAGCCTGCTCCATCAGTATCTGGCTAGCAATATGAAATTCATCCTTATCAACCGTACTCAGGTCACCACCCTTCACCGGCGCATCAATCCCGAGCAAGCGCTTGAACTCACGCTGCATGTATTCGTGCCGCAGGCCATGAGCACTCACGCCGACGTTACGCAAGTTAATATCGAACGATTCCATTACGGTATAGAAACGACGATTCTTTTGTTCCAGCGTTTTCCCACGACCACCCAAAAATCCTGTCTTCTTGTCAGCAATCAATTTGGCGCGTGCCAGGACATCACGCTGAACGTCATCCGTCACAGGAACGATACGCGACCTGTCCCCTTTCGTTCCTTCACGCAGTAACAGAAAATCACCTTGATGCGCTACGGCCGGGCGAAGCATTACCGCTTCCTTCACACGCAGACCAAACGCCAAGCAAAGCTCCAGCTCGATCGCTACCACTTTGTCTTTCTCAGCGATCTCAGCCAGCTTGTCCAACAGAACAACACCGTTCCCCTCCCAAGACTTGTCTTCCTTCACAACCATTGAGCGGCGAACCGAAGCCTTAGAATCGACGTACTTCCATGATTCCCTAACCATCCCTTCCTTACCGATCCATCCACAGAAAGTACGCATGACAGAAATCTTGTTTTGCAAAGTAGAAGGTGATTGGCCTTCAGCTTCTAAAAATTTGAATACGGCCTCCAAGTGTTTTACTTTAAGGTTGTGGATATTTTCAATCTTGTAGCCCAAATAAAACAGGTCGCTAAAAAATCCTTCAATAATGCTGCTTCGTTTATCTGACGTACTTTGACCAACCTTCTTTTGCTTATGCGCAGCCTGGTCACCACTCTCACGAAGCACAGCTTTGATTTGTGCAGCACAGTGTTTTGGAATGCGGTGTGAACCTGACCTGTATGCAGAATTCTTTCCATCTACCCTGCCCGGCTTTATTTCTTCTGTACTCATTTGTTTCCCCAAAATGATTTACTTCAAATGGCATTCATCTAACAGCCACCTTCTCAAATTCCGCGTACAGAATCTCGGAACGTGACTGTCGGTGAATAGGGAGCAGGTGAGTCAAGCCTGCTATCTCGGTTAGCCAGTCGATCTGGTCATGAATATACCGTCATGGCGGTTGAGTGTCGGTTCGACAAATGCTGGTAGTACGTAAGTCTCATTGGGGGGCAACATAGTGTGGAATTTCTCCCAACACACTGCACGTAACTTTCGTTACTCAATTCATTGTTCTGAACTGTCCAGCTCACACCCGAAGGTGCTACCCAATTTTTTTCAAATCTTTCTGCGATCACACGCGGTCACTCTTTACAATCCCCTACCACCAGGGTTGCAGCCTTTCGGCACCGTCTTTTCCTCCGTACCCACATCTGCGATTAACTCAGCACAATGTAAATCTCAACACACTACCAAGGTAGTGGGGGGGGTGTAATGCAATGCATCTTGTCTATTTGTAAATACTTTGATCCTGATCAATTCATTCCTCGATAACATTTCTTCCCCCTACGTCTGTAAATCCAATCTACTGATTGGCAGTACGACAGACAGCCTGACACCACGCATTCCAACATCACCAGCCAACGGCACGATCACCTATCGGCGTCGTATGTTGGAATTCTGGATGTCAGTGCGCCCGCATCGGGGGTTACTTTGTTTCTACTGATTGAAATCTCTAAGACAGTGAGTATTTTTGCCCAAGACTGGGGCGACGATGTTCACGAAAAGTGAGCCATCTAAGAAACCATGTGAATTACACAAGGCGATTGAGAAGCGCGTGTGCGTTACTCGATTTACGGTGACTAGCCGTTTATTACAGGTTTTGCTTCTGAGTTGTGCTGCAAGTCTCGCTTATATTCCATTTCTGGAGCATCTACGGGCAAACGCAGTGATTTAGACGATCACCATTCGTACTCTTCATACAGAAGAAGTGAGGCCATTTGAACAGATATTACTTTGAGTGTCAATTTTTTCGGAGAGCAGTTATTCCGCTGGTCAGTTTACCAAAACCAATGTGAGCATAAGTGTTTACGGGATGGCTGTATCACTCTCTTATGGAGCATGGCAAATTTACAGCACGTTTTAAGGGTTGAGTTCTAGCCAAACAGCATTCCAAACAGCATTCGATCTCCCACCTTTGCGCCTGATCACAAAGAGTCAAATACCAATAGACACATGCAGCGCCGAACCTAACCAATACACAGCACACATCAAGAGCAGCAAATCAGCGTCTTTAGCAGAACGCAAACCTATACCTATTCCACAACACCACATATGTTCAATACCAATAAGTCGTAACTAGTTACGACTTTTACCGTTCATCGTTACCGAGTCTCTGTAAAACGACCGAATAAATTTCGATTTGTTGAATAAGTCGTAACTAGTTACGACTTATTGGTAATTTAGTCGTGCGTATAGCCTGCTGAATGCCATTTATTCTTTTCAGTGCAAATAAGTCGTGACTAGTTACGACTTATTTGAGAAAATCACACTTGTAGTGCAATCTATGTGACGTTTAATTTGAAAGGAACGATGATGGAAATGGAATCTTTAGGCGGCAAAGTGGTACGAGCCGTTGATGTCGGCTACGGAAATATCAAGTATTCGATCAGCCACCCCAATGCCTTTGGGCCAATTGAATGCGGTATGTTCCCCTCGCGGTCACCCGTTGCAAGTGACAAAGGACTTTCTGCTGGTTTCGCACAACGCAAGGACACCACGATCGTTGAGGTCAATGGTACGGCTTATGAAGTCGGCAAGGATGTTGCCCAGGCTCAAGGGACGTATGACACCTCTTCGGTTCTCGATAACGATTTTTGCCTATCTGATGCTTACATGGCACGCTTCCTCGGTGCGCTTCACTATATGACCCGTACCGATAAGAGAGGCACACCGATGGTTAAAGACAATCACATTGATCTTCTGATGGCCGGACTTCCTGTGTCGAACTTCTGTAATAAAAGTTTGCGTGAAGGGTTAAAGAAAAAGCTTACCGGATCACATCAGTTGGCAAATGGCCGAGCAGTGACCGTTGCTGATGTTGTCGTACTGCCCCAACCACTCGGAGGTTTTTTTGAGTATGCCTTCGAGAACAATATGTTCGACACCATGAAAAAACAGAACAATTTGATCATTGATCCTGGGTTTTTCACATGTGATTGGCTGAACTCAAAGGGGTTAATTATTAACGAAGAACGTAGCGATTCTGTGCCGCGAGGAATGAATGCAGTGTTTCAGGGTATGGTCGAGGCAATGAAAAAGAAATTTGGATGGAAAACAGATTCGTCTATTTTGCTGAAGTTGCTGGATGAACATTTTCGGGATGGCACGCCGTTTATCGTGTTTCAAAAAGAGTACGACCCCAAGGATTTCTTGGACGCTGGACGCTCAATCATAAATGACGCGGTTACGGCTTTGGTCAACAGCGTGGGTGATGGCGCTGACATCAACAACATCGTGATGGTTGGTGGAGGTGCGAAATTTTACCTGTCGGCTGTTCAAGAGCGATTTCCTCACCACACGATACTTGTGATGGACAATCCTGTTTACTCGAACACACGGGGATTCCAACTTGCTGGGGAACGTCAACTAATCAGCGCAAACCGCCGAGCGAGCGCAAGCAAGTAGTTCGTGTCGTCAATCAGTTGGAGTGTGAGGAACTTTGATGGAATCAATTAAGCTACAAGTAAAAATTTCAAAAGCAAGCCATCCTGACTTGTTCCAGTTTCTTGTTGATGCTGGTGCATACTATCGTGGCAGAAGACTTGTTTCCCTCGCATCATTGGCAATGTCCGGTGGTGGTGCTGGGATGGGATTGGAACAAGTGGTGATTGAATCTGGACGATCAAACACGCCAACTGATGCGAATACAAAGCCTAAAAGAAAAACACGAAATCATCACCCCGAATCTGAACCAACAAATCCCAACCCCATCGCAGCGACTGATAGCGAGGAAGCACCTGCTACGGAATCACCTCGTTATAGCATTAGCGATGATGCTACAGATGAGATCTGGGATATGCTTGGGCTGTTTCAATAATCATGGCTAAAGACAATACCGTTTCAACTTTCGAGCTTTTCCCTGAATCGTCTGGAGCATTGTTTGCACCGTGCCGTAAATGGCACTTTACGCTCTGGAGAACATGGGATTCCAATCTGCCCATCGTGAATTGGTTGATACTCAATCCGAGTACCGCAGACGAATCCATTTTGGACAACACCCTAACCCGGTGCCAGAATTTTACTCAAGCATGGGGTTATGGCGGGATGGTCATAACCAACCTGTTCGCGTATCGCGCAACAGAGCCTATGGACATGAAGCAATTTGAAGCACCGATTGGTATTGAGAATGACCGTCACATCGTTGAGTCGGCAACCGCATCTGCAATGGTGATATGTGGATGGGGAACACATGGCAAGTTCCTTGAGAGGGATGAACACGTCAAATCACTTCTACGTGACAATGGCATCAAACCCTACTGTTTGAAAATCAACGCTGATAAAAGCCCAAGTCACCCCTTGTATCTTTCAAGCAAACTCCGCCCCCTCCCCTTACTGTAAAAATAACGCTTTTCAAATCGTCATCTTCTGCAACAATCAAATCAACCTACAAGGATGACTTTTGATGTTGCGCAACCCAAAACTATTTCAACTGCTTCAAAAACCTGTCGTGCTATCCCACCAGCACGCTTTAAAGGCTCGTATGGGCAAAAATCGCTCACATACCTTTTCAACCACACTCAAGTTCTTGATGGCGGCAATACTGATTGCAGTCATCGAACATTCCGGCATTCTGCTGGAAGTATGGAAATTATTTGGTAAAGGCTAAACCATGAATACCAAAACACTCTACCTCTGTGAAAAACCTTCACAAGCTCGCGTCCTGGCGAAGCATCTTGGCGCGGTGAAATCCGAGGATGGCGCATTCGTTAGTGATGACGTTATCGTGATCCATGCGTATGGCCAATTGCTGAACCTTGCAATGCCTGACAACTATCTGAGCGACAAATCGTGGACTTTGAGCAGTCTTCCTATTTTGCCGCAACAATGGGTTTGGGAAGTGAAGCCGAAACATATCGAGCACTTCAAACAAATCGGGATATGGTTGGGTAAAGCCGACTCCGTAATTATTGCGACCGATCCGGACGACGAGGGTGAGGTGATCGGTCGTCAGATATTGAATAGCCACGGGTATAGTGGCCCAGTGAAGCGCTTGTGGATATCGGCTCTCGATGCGAACTCTCTTTCAGCAGGGCTTGCGAATCTGATGCCCTTGTCAGCCACAGACGCAGTTTATCGCGCTGGTCGTATTCGCCATGAGCTTGATTGGTTGTTCGGCATGAATCTGAGCCGTGCTTTCTCCGTTGCTTTCAACAAAACCTCCCGCATTGGTCGTGTTAAAACGCGCGTCTTGAATGAACTGGTTGACCGCGAAAGCGAGATCGAGCGATTTGCTCCGGTCTGGTTTAATGCGGCATCAATGACGCTGGGTGATTTGCGACTTGAATGGGATGGTCAAGATTCAGCATTGTTTTATGGTGATGCGACTCAGGTTTTTTCGGGTGTTCATGCTGGTTATTGTGTTTCTGATGAAGTGGAAACTATCATCGAAGACGCGCCTGCACCCTACTCGCTTTCCGCACTGCTCTGTGATGCGGCTGAGTTAGGTGTCAGCCTTGCTGATGGAGCAAGTGCAGCTCAGTCGTTGTATGAGGCTGGCGCAATCAGCTACCCGCGCACCAGTAGCACTGGTTTGCCATCATCCGGCAATCAAGATTTTGCAACTCACCATGCCATCATCGCAACTGGCTCATGCCCATCGTGGATGGATGAAGACGGCCAAACACTTTTTTCATTGATTCAACAAAATGAATTTCGGCATTGCTTAGGTGCTGCAAGGCTCATGGTGCATAAAACAGTTTTCGATTTCGGCGGCCAGCGTTTCATCGGTCGGAAAAAATGGCTAGATGATGTCCGGCATGGTGGGTGGCTGCATACGATTCACAACCGTTGTGAATCAATGATACAAAAGCCTGAACGACGTTTTCAGTCGGGTGAACAGATCAGCGGAAAGATTCAAGTCGAACGACGTGTCACCCAAGCGCCCGATCGTCACACTGAGGCGAGCATTCTGCGTCGTATGGTAAATATGAATGTTGGTACTGAAGCAACGCGTGTGGATGCGATCGGTGGCTTGTATAAAGACCTGGTTGCGTCTGTTGACGGTGCAAGAGTTGTTCAGCCCAGCTCGACAGGCAAAGCACTAATCGAAAGGCTACCGCAAAGCGTTAGAGGTGATGCGATGGAAACCATGATACAGAAGGCACAGAACAGCGTGCGGCAAGGACAGCAGGACTTCTCACCCCACTTGATAGCCGCTACCAAGTGGTTGGCTAAAACCATTCAAGGGGTGACTGCCAAACAATAGTTACTGGCTATGCTTAGGCATATTTTTGGAATGTTGGGCAAGTCCGTCAGTAGCGGATTTGCCCAATTTATTTGCTGTGTTGATAACAGCCGGGACAACTTTTTTGTCCATGGTGTCTATGACTTCCGCTTCGGTCGGCATCACTTTTCGGATTTCGGCTTCTGCAGCTAGATAGTCTTGCTTCGTGGCAACCGGTCCCGTTATGGCAGCGGCCTTTGTGATCCCCTTGTCCTTGTATTGCTGAATGGCAATCTTTTCATCGGCAGTCAAACCAAACATCCCGCCATATTCAGTAATGGCGAAAGAACCAAAGGAGAGGACAGCAACTAGGCCAATTATCTTACTCATGCACGCTTCCTTGTTGAATATGTGCTGTGGCAATCTGCGCCAGATCAGGTGGAGAACCCTCCGCAAGCTTCTCTAGTGCGTAAGCCAATGGCACGTCACCGGAGATCGCCATAAAAGCTGATGCAGGGGCGCAGGCCTGTGAATCACCTTCTGAAACTGACTTGCCCTTGATGACTGCAAAAGTTGGTACGGTTGTGATATTCAGCTTTGTGAACACTACAGGGTTTACCTGCATGTTGACCTTGCTCTCATTCACTATGATTGATTTCATGGCCAGCATTGTTGCTTTGAGCGAATTGTCTTTCAAACCACGAAACACCATGACCGCCCCATATTGCGATGACTGACGTGCTAACGCCTGGAGACTGGCCACCGGCATTGAAAGCGATACGAAAACCACCAAATCATCACTGTCGGTTTTATTTTTCTGACTGCCGGAATAAAACTGTTTGGCAAGTTTTGTGTAATCATTGGTGTCTTGCTGTTTGATAAGTTCCGGTGCAATAACAGGCATGTTATTTTGACTCGCGCTCACGCTTCCAACGGGATTATTTTTCTCGTACATACGCAGCACTGAACCAGCATCTTTGTTTGATTCATCAACCTTTTTGGCGAATTCTTTCGTGCCGAAAAGTGCGGCCGATTCTGATTGAGCTTTAGCCAAAGCCTCTGGCGTTATCTCAGGCATTTTTGGCGAAGTTGTTTCAGCCAATGCAGCACTGCTGACCAAACCTAATGCGGTGAGCAGTAGTGCTTTGCGTAGAATTTTTTTCATCAGATTGCGCGTGAAACCTCGGCGTTTAGGCCGGGGAGGTGGAACGCGGAACGCGAAGCGTTCCCTGCCTTGTGGCTACCTGAGTCACGCATTTCCTTTCTTGTTGCCACGGTTGAATAACCATACCCGTCTGCACGCTGAATCAACTTGCAATGCTTATGGGATATG
>Ga0210058_1000278_pt1 | contig 50202 bp, 38 predicted proteins | sample CryGeymeta201511_FD_183979 | JGI IMG/M metagenome (GOLD analysis project Ga0210058, IMG submission 183979) | Groundwater microbial communities from Crystal Geyser aquifers in Utah, USA - Crystal Geyser metaG 2015-11 (SPAdes) (version 2) | ecosystem: Environmental > Aquatic > Deep subsurface >...
CCCTAACTACTATTTGACTGTCTCCCGTCTTGCCCGCGCTAAACACATTGACATTATAATAAATGCTGCTAATCAAATGAAGTTTAAACTTAAAGTGGTTGGGTTGGGTCGGGATTTAAAATACTTACAATCAATTGCCGGTTCAACAGTAGAAATTTTAAGTAACATTACCGATCAACAATTATCAGATATTTATAAAAATGCAAAAGCGTATTTGTTTGCATCAGTGGATGAGGAGTTTGGAATCGCTCCAGTTGAAGCAATGGGATACGGACTTCCTGTAATTGCATATGAATCAGGCGGCTTAAAAGAAACCGTAGTCGAAGGTAAAAACGGTTATTTATTTGATCAGTTAACTCCGGAATTTTTGTGCAAAAAAATTAAAGAATTTGAAAATTTAAGTAAAAAAGAATGCCAACAAATGCGAATCAATGCGCGAAACGAATCAGAAAAATATACTGAAGAAATATTTAAGAATAAATTTCTTAGCTTTATAAATAGATTGAAATAGCATTCTCTCTATTATTATAGATTGCCTGGTTTCTGTTAACTATTACCTAATTATTTATGCCAGAACTACCTGAGGTTGAATCAATTCGCACCTATTTAATAAGTCACATTATTGGAAAAACAATATCAAATATTCAAGTAATTGAAAAAAAACAGTTTATTGGAGATATAAAAATAACTCTTAATCAAAAAATTATAGAATTATCCAGAAAAGGCAAATATCTAGCAATCAAATTGGAAAATGATTACTATCTAAACATTCATTTAAAAATGAGTGGTCAGTTTTTATATTCAAAAGATAAAAAGCACACAAAATTCCCAACCATCATTCCATTCACAAAAAGTCAACAGATGCCGGGATCCACAACCAGAATTATTATTAATTTTACCGATCAATCAAAACTTTTCTACAACGACTTAAGAAAATTTGGATACATTAAAGTTTCCAAAATCACTGAATTTCCGAAATCCCCAGACATATTGTCAAATCCTTTCACGAAAAAATATTTAATTGACGTATTGAAACATTCTTCCCAACCAATAAAGATAATTTTACTTGATCAAAATAAAATGGCAGGAATTGGTAATATTTATGCAAACGAAATTTTATTCCAATCAAAAATTCATCCTCTACAACCCTCTAATTCTTTAACCTCCAAACAAATCAACATCTTATATTTAGTAATAAATAAAATAATAAGCAAAGCAATTAGCTATCAAGGAACATCAGCATCAGATGAATCTTTTATTCTTCCAAATAGTAATAAGGGTAGTTATCAAAAATATTTACACGTTTATGATCGAGAAAATCAACCTTGTAAAGAATGTCAGTCAAATATTCAACGTATTAAGCATCATGGTAGAAGCTCATATTTTTGTCCAATGTGTCAAAAATTCAATTAATATATTTCCTCCTAACTCCTATCTACTAACCCCTAACTACTCATATCTAATCGCGTCCATCGGGGAAAGATTAGCAGCTTTTCGAGCAGGAAAAACTCCAAAGAAAATACCGATAAAAGACGATGTCCCAATAGCAACCAACATCGATGTTATATCAATAGCTGCTGGGAAAAAACGACGAATCAATAAAATTAAACCTGTTGCTATCAATAGCCCTATAAACCCACCAATAAGAGACAAAAGTACCGATTCTGCTAAAAATTGAAAGAGAATATCCCGACGAGTTGCTCCAAGTGCCCGTCTAATCCCAATTTCTTTAATCCTCTCTGTTACTGAAACATACATAATATTCATAATTCCCACACCTCCAACGATTAGTGAAATTGCTCCAATCGCCACAAGAAACATGTTTAAAACAGAAAAAATCGAGCTAATCGTATTAATAAATTCGGTTGACTCTGCTACCTGAAAATCATCTTCTTTGTATCGCTTCTTTAATACTTCAATCGTGCGCGCTTTGAGAATCGGTATAGTTTCTTCGTTTTTTGCTTTTAATAACATTGTGGAAAATGTCTTATTGGGATTAATTGAATATGCAGATTTATATGATGCATAAGCAAAAGTGTCAAAATCAGGTCCACCAAAACCGCCCCCTCCTTTGGCTTCCAACACTCCTATTACTTTAAATGCTTGACTATCAATCCTAACCGTATTTCCTAATGCGTATTCAGCAGAACCAAATAATTTTTCCGCTAATTTTGGTCCTATTACAATAACCTTATTTCTTTTTTCAACCTCAGTCTTTGTAATAACTGAACCATATTTTATGGTCAAGTTACGTGCCTGGAAAATTTCGTCGTTAGTTGCATAAAATGTTGAATATTCAGTTTTACCATTTGCCTCAATCTTTACTGATTTTGTAAACGCCGGAACAACAAATTCTGCCTCCCTAATTCTTTTAAGACTAAAATAATCTTTTTCATCAAATCTTATTCCACCACCCAAACCACCACTACTACTAAAACCACCACCCTGACTAAAAACTTTTCTCGGTAGAACAAAAATAAGATTCGTCCCCAAACTATCAAACTGTCCTTTAATATAAGTTTTTAAACCCATACCAAAAGCCAATAACAATACCACGGAAGCAACACCAATTAATATACCAAGAGATGTTAAAAATGTTCGCATTTTATTCTTAAATAAATCTTTAAGAGCGGATTTTACAATAAATAAAAAATAAGCCATATTTGCATTTTAATTATGATTAATTATCTGTCCATCTTTTATCCTAATTATTCTGTTTGTCTGTTTAGCAATTTCAGAGTCATGAGTCACAATCACAATCGTTTTTTTCTCTTTTTGATTAAGTTCTTTTAATAATTGAATTATTTCCACGCCAGTTTTACTATCAAGATTCCCTGTGGGTTCATCTGCTAATATCATTTTTGGGTCCATAATAAGTGCACGCGCCATTGCAACTCGTTGTTGTTGTCCACCAGATATTTTATTAGGGTAAGAATTGATTTTTGAAATCAAACCAAAACGCTCAAGCAGTTGGAGAGCCCGTTCTCTAGAATTATAGTCAATTTTTTTTCGATAATAAATAGCCGGTAATAAAACATTCTCCAATATTGTTAATTTATTAATTAAATTAAACTGCTGGAAAATAAAACCGACAAATTCATTTCTTAACATTGATAGTTCATCATCACTTAATCCTTTGATATTTTTATTGTCAATGAAAACTTCTCCTTTACTTGGTTGATCCAGCAAGCCAATAATATGCATTAATGTAGATTTTCCACATCCTGAAGGACCAACAATTGCTGATAATTCACCACTATTGATTGAAAGATTTATACTATTTAAAGCTGTAAATATTACTTCTTCGTCAAGTTTATATTCTTTCCAAACATTATCTAGTTTAATTATTGCTGACATATTCTCATCAATCTAATTAATATTTCTCTTGTTTATTTATTACGCCGCATATTTCTTATGTTTATCATTCATTATTCATTATTCATTATTCTTAATTCATAATTCGTAATTCTTTCCTCCTAACTACTAATAAATCACATCTCCATCTTTTAATCCTTCAACTATTTCTGTTTTATTGTCTATCTCAATCCCAGTTTTTATATAAACCCGTTTGGACTTGTTTTCATCAATAAAAACATACTTTTTTTTACCTTCTGTTTTAATATAGGACGTTGGAATCGCAAACGCATCTGGGATCTCTCGTAAAATAAAAGTCGTATCACCGGTCATTCCCAAACGATATTTATAATTTTTATTATCTTGATTGATTGTTAATTTAACTTGATAAACAGTTCCTGTTTCCCCAGTCTTTGGAATAAATGCGATCGATTTAATGTTACCAGAAATTGGATTATCAGGATAAGAATCAAGACTAATTTCAGCATGTAATCCTTCTTTCAATTTAATTACCTCTGTTTGATCGGCAGTTACAGAAAAATAAATTGTAGAAGGATCAATCACTTCAAATTCGGCTCCAGCCGGAGTTATATTTACCCCGGAAAACGGAGAATCAACTCTAACCAATAGTCCTTCAATTGGGGTATTAAGATATGAATATTGCCTAGCCAAATCCTGTAATTCAACATCAATTACTGCGTTGTTTAAATCAAATTGTGACTTATCCAAAACCCGAAGCGCTTTACGACGAGCATCTTCTGATAACCCTCCAATATATTTGAGTTGGCTATCTTGAGTTGTTTGATCATAATCCCAACGCGTTTTTTGATAAGTATTTAAATACTTCTGAAGTCTTTTTTGTACGTCTCGTTGATCAAGTGATGCAAGTGTTTGGTATTTTTTTACCCAATCACCCTCTTTAACACCAACCCATGAAAGCAACCCTGAAGTTTGAAAACGGAGAACAACATGACCATCTGCCTCAATATTGCCTGATAAAGTTAATTCGTCTTTTATTGTTTGTTTTTTAACAGTATAGCTTTCAGTTTTTGATACTTTAGCTTGTGTCACGGATCTTTGATAGAAAAAAACAACTACACCAATAATAACAAGAAAAACTAAATACCATCTTTTTTTAAAAAAAACTCGGACTTTTTTCACTTTATATACTTTATAAACTTTATAACTTTATGAACTATAGAAACGGTTGCCATTCGCCAATTGGCATCACATTTTGCACAAAAAAATTCCAAGCGTAGAGAAAAATCGCCGGCAATAATATCATAGCAGCAATTTTAAATTTTTTTGATGTAAAAAAACTTTCAAAAGCGATGCACGCCATTGGCCAAAGCGGTAGACTATAGCGGGAGATATCACGATGTTGAACAAACGTTGTTGCAATCAAATAAACCAATGAAAAATAAAAGAAACTTCGATGTTTGGTGTTTCTCAAAGTTATTACCGTCAAAATATAAATGAAAAATACAAAAAGAACATCTTCCAGCCAAGCCGTTCCTACCCAGGATTTTGATGCATTAAATATTGCATATGGAAATACAAGATGAATATTATCTCCGGATTTAAAATAGGCAAAAAAGTCACCAAACTGGAAATAATAAAGAATAAAGACTAAAAGTAATCCAATAGGAATAAATATTAAACCAAACCAACGCCAATTAAACGCGAATTTTGCATTATTGTCATCGCGAGCGAAACCCGACGTTACATCGAAGGAGCGTGGCAATCCCTGCCTGCCGGCAGGCAGGCCATTACCAATAGGATTTCTTATATTAACGGGATTGTTTTGTTTTAAACATTGTTCACCGATCGCTAGCAAATAAGCAAAGAATAAAAGTATTCCAGGAGATTTTGTCATGGTTGCCAAACCACCGAAAACACCGGCAAAAAGATAATTTTTTTTCTCAAAAAAGAATAAAGAAACCAAAACTAATAAAATAAAAAGGCTTTCAGGTGCTCCAACCGAACGAACAACTAAAAACCTCGGTAGAAATAAAAAAATTGTTGCTAACAATAATGGTTTTTTTGTAATTTGAAAGAAGCGTATAAAATAATAAAAAAATCCTGCCAAAATAACGGTAAAAAAAACATTTGTGAAGATCATCGATTTTAAATAGCCAAACACATATGAGAAAATTCTGATAAATAATGAATAAAGCGGAAGATGAGCTGCATAATAACCTGGAATCAATGAAATATCAACCCGCAAAGTTTTAATTATTTCCGGATCATAAAATGATTTTGCCGGAATAATATATAGTGGCCCATCATAATGTTTATAGATATATAAAAAATTACTTTCAGAGATACTTAATCCCAACCAATGACTAAATCTCAAAATAAAAGGCAACCACAAAATAAGAGTGCTTACTAAAACTATCATGGTTAAGGTAAAATAGGGTATGAACCGTTTTAAAGAAATATTTTCTCGCATGGTTTCTATTGTAGCAAAAAATCCACTGGCTGTATTGATAATTATTATTGGCGTTTTTCTTAGATTTTATCACCTACCTGATTTTGCCACATTCTTAAGCGACCAAGGTCGCGACGCAATCATTATTAAACGGATTGTTTCTTTTGAACACTGGCCGGCAATTGGCGCTCCCTCTTCAGTCGGACAAATATATTTGGGACCATTTTATTACTATTTGATGGCTCCCTTTTTAGCGCTCTTCCAACTTCAACCGGTTGGGTTGGCTTTTGGATCGGCGATAATTTCAATATTTGGATTAATTATTACTTATTATTTAATTAATAAAATTATAAATAAGCAGGTTGCTGTCTGGTTTTTATTCCTATCAGCTTTTTCACAAGTCAATATTCAAGCCGCCAGATTTTCTTGGAACCCCAATCCCCTTCCAATCTTTTCTTTTATCACAATATACTTTTTATACCGTTGGGTTAAAACTAATCGTCTTTTATATGCCTTTTTATTTGGAGCGTTGTTTGGCTCTTTGTTTCAACTACATCATCTGTCCGCTCTAATGATTTTCACTTTTATTCCAATTTATGTTTATCAATTAATTACCAGTAAAAAACGGTCTCTTTCATTTTTATCTTGGATCGTTTCTTTGTTGGGTTTTGTTTTGATTAGCCTACCGTTACTAATCTTCGACCTAAGACATAATCTATTAAATTTAAATAACCTATTCAAACTATTTATTCAAAATAATCCAACTTCGCAATCAAATCTCTTAATTAAGATTAATCTGACGACTAATCAATTTTTTAGTCATGTTTTTTCAACACAAATTTTGTCATTTTCTTCAATAATGTTAGTAATACTATTAATAACTTCCGGTGTTATTATTTTTCGTTCCCGTTCAGTTGGTATATTTGTTAAACTTCATTGGATAAATTGTCTGACATATCTTTTTCTTTTCAGTACATTCAATAGTCCCCGTCATCCGCATTATTTTGGACCCATATACTTTAGTTTTTTTCTAATCGTGGCCTATGTTTTGTCTCAATTGAATAGTCGTTTTGTCGGATATATATTTATCATTGGATACGTCTTTCTTAATCTCAATAACTTGGCGAGCAAAAAACCGGGTTATCAAATCAAACATGCGCAGAAAGTTGCAAACTTTCTTGCTGAAGAAATTGATAATAAGCCATTTAACATTGCCACCTGGCCAGTGGAACTGACTGAAGACAACTTCGTTTATTTTTTAGAACTTAAGGGACTACGACCTGCCAATCGTAATAAAATTGAAATTACCAATCAGTTATTTGTACTTTGTAATCAAGAACCATGTCAGGTGCTTGAATCACCTTCTTGGGATATCTCAATGTTTGGTAAAACAAAAGTTGCTAAAATATGGACTATTGATGGTGTTAAAATTTATAAAATGATTCATGATAAATGAAGCTCCCTATCTCATTTCGAGTGACAGGAAATCTTTACAATCTTATAGGAAGCGAAATCCCTCCGAAGCTCCGCTTAGCGGAGCGAAGGGGGATAAAAACTCTTCTATTTCGTTAATAGTACCCTGTTATAACGAAGAGGCTAATCTTCAAAAAGGCGTACTTGATAAAGTTGGAAATTATACAAAAAACAGCTCTCGAATTACTGAGGTAATTATTGTTGATGATGGTTCGGATGATAGCTCTATTAAAATTATTCAACCATATCTCAAACTCTTTCCAAGATTCAGACTAATAAAAAACGCCCATCAAGGAAAAGCCTTTGCAATCAGTACAGGAATTAAGTCCGCCTTGAATGATATTGTAATTTTTACTGATATGGATTTGGCAACCCCGATTGAAGAAGTGGAAAAGTTAATTGAACAAGCGGATTTAAATTATGATATTGTAATTGGATCTCGAAAATCAAAACGCGATGGAGCACCATTTCAAAGAAAAATTTTATCTTTCGGCGCAGTTGTAGTTCGATCATTACTTTTTAAATTTAAAGGCATCAGCGATACGCAGTGCGGTTTTAAACTCTATAATAAAAATCTTGCATTAAATATCATTAATCATTCGCAGTTACTTAAGAAAGATCGCCATACAAGTGGCCCATCAGTGACAGCGGCCTTTGATCTGGAGTTTCTATTTTTAGCTTTTAAATTTGGATATAAAGTTAAGGAGGTTCCGGTTCATTGGCAGCATATGGAATCAAGAAGGGTAAATTTTTTCAAAGACATGATTGAAACTTTGGAAGACATTATTAAAATAAAAATATACGATATTCAGGGAAAATATTAAAATTTACGAGATTTACGATATTGTCATCGCGAGCGAAGTCGAGTATGACTCGACGGAGTGCGGCGATCCCTGCCTGCCGGCAGGCAGGCCGTTACCAATAAGACATCTTATATTAACGGGATTGTCCCTCGAACTATGCTCGGGATTATAACTTCCTCCACTTGAGCGAGGATTAGCAATGACATTTATAAATACCATAATGAAAAATGTAATCTTCCAGTTAATTATTTTGATTGGTCTTTCAATATTCATAACTTTTTACCAGTTTAATCACGTTCCAAAAAATTTAAACTTTGATGAAGTGGAATTTACCAAGCTTTCTTTAAGTTTACAGGGAAAACCATATGTTCCTTATAGCAAACTTGCCACGGGTCATTCAACTTTATATTTCTATGTTCTTCTTGGATCATTTAAACTGTTTGGAATCAATAATTTTGCACTACGTTTTCCCAGCGCGTTGTTTGGAATACTAAATGTCATAATTATTTATCTGATATTTCATATTATATTCAAAACTAAATCTAATTTTAAGAATAATGTCATTGCGAGCCCGCTCAGCGGGCGTGGCAATCTCGTTAATATAAGACGTCTTATTGGTAATGGGATCGCCACGCTCACCCGATTAAGCGGGTTCGCTCGCGATGACAAAGCATTTATCCTTGCTTTTATTTTTCTTTCCCTACGTTGGTATTTTAATTTTTCCCGTTTTGCATTTGAGGCAACTTTTTTGTTGTTTCTTGAATTATGTTCTTTATTTTTTTTGCTCAAAGTAAAATGTCATTTTGGGGAGCGGAGCGACTCCAGAATCAAACATAGTAGATTCTGGTCAAGCTCGCCTCGCTGTCGCCCTTGGCGAACCTTGCCTTTGGCGGGTAGCTTCGGCGAAGCGGGCCAGAGTGACGTATTTTTTTTATTATTAAGCGGACTATTTGCAGGACTGGCGTTTAACTCCTACACTCCAGGCCGAATATTTTTCCTTGTCCCATTGTTTTATTTATTTATTACCAAAAACAAAACAAAAATATTACCATTCCTGATTTCTTTTATTATCTTAACCATGCCATTGTCTTTTTATCTGATTCGTAATCCGGATATTCGTGTTAATCAACAATCGTTCTTAACCAATAATAGTGTTTCAATAACAAATAAATTTAGTTATTTGGGGCAAAATATCGTCAAAACAGCTTTGATGTTTAATGTTCGCGGAGACGTAAACGGAAGACATAACTATCCTCTAAAATCTGCACTTAATCCTTTGATTGGAATATTATTCTTAGTCGGTCTTATTGTTGGCATTCACCAACGTCAAAATAAAACTAATCAATTGTTTCTGATTTATTTTATCATCAGTCTTATTCCGACTTTACTAACATACCCACATGAAAATCCTCACATGCTTCGTACTTTCACGGTCATACCCAGTATTGTTTATTTTATCGTTCTTGGTTTACAATGGCTCACAAAATTTATTCCTAATCAGTATCGAAAAATTTCTATTTATATTGTTTTTATGTTGCTTATATTGTCTGCGATTTATGAAATTCGAACATATTTTTATTATCAAAACCAGGTTTTTAAACAAGCGTTTGAAATCAAGAAAGATATATCACAAGTTATAGAAAAAGATTCTTTATGATCAATAAATAATGTCATTGCGAATCCTTGCTCAAGTGGAGGAAGTTATAATCCCGAGCATAGTTCGAGGGACAATCCCGTTAATATATGACGTTTTATTGGTAACGGCCTGCCTGCCGGCAGGCAGGGATCGCCACACCTCGCCGAGTTAGACTCGGCGGGTTCGCGATGACAATAACAAAAAAATATGATAAAAGTTATTAAACATCACTGGGGAATAATTTTATATTTAGCTTTTTATTTTTTTATTACTGCCTATAAATTTATTAACTTTCAAACTCCTTTTTACGACTGGGACGAGGGAATTTATGCTCAGGTGGGAAGAGAAATGATAAATAAATTGTCTTTAACCCCGCTTTGGCAAGGACAGGTTTGGCTAGATAAACCACCCCTAGTACCGCTTTTTTACGGTCTAATCGGTCGACTCCCTTTTGCTTCGGAACTTTCCATGCGTTTTGCAACACTCGGGTTATCTTTACTTGTTTTGGGGCTAATTTATGTTTTTTATTATCGCATCACAAAAAATAAATCCATTGCTTTTCTAACCGTAATTTTTACCAGCTTCATTCCCCTGTTTGTACAACGTTCCCAAGTACTTAATGTTGATGTTTTTCTATTATTAGGATGGATGGGGTACATCGTATTCTTCCCACATTTTTGGTGGTCATTATTTTTTCTCGCAGTTGGAGTTTTAAGCAAATCATTACTTGGATTTTATCCGGCAATGATGTTATTAGGATATCAAGTATGGAAAAAACTTATAGCCAAAGATAAGAAAACTGCAAACAACATAAAATCAATTCTTACTCAAATAATTATTATTTTATCTTGGTATTTGATAATGTTATTTATTTATAAACAGGATTTTATTCGAGCACATTTCCTTGAAAGTCACTTAAAAAGAGTCACTTCATCAATTGAGTCGCATTTTGGACAAAGAACTTTTTATTTTGATGAACTATTCAATCAATTAGGATTGATTAAATGGCTTTTGCCCTTGGGAATAATTTTTATTTTCATTGACTTTTTTAAAAAGAAAAAAAATATATTTTATTTGTTATTTTTTGTTCCTTGGTTTTTGTTTTTAAATCTCACTAAAACAAAAATTACCTGGTACTTATACGTCATCATTCCTCAATTTGCTTTTATTTCTGCTTACTCTATTAATCTTTTTAGGAAATACAGAATTATAAATACAGTAATCGTTCTGATCCTAACTGGACTGATAATAAATAACGCAATTGTAAGTAGTGAATTTTTCACAACCCACTATTCACAACCTGACAAACATTATCAATTGGCAATTTATGCAAAGAATCAATGTAATCGTCTTGGATTTTTAATTCCTAACAATACCCGAAATACTTACTCAACATTAAAAAATATGAATCTGGTGATTCAAACAACGCGTTGGTGGGGCGATCATCCCAGTATTGTTTATTATTTTGGAAAAAAGGTGGATTTTATTTATGATTTGAATGAGCTTAAGGATTATCTTAATAATATACCAACTGACAATTGTATAGCTTTTTACAACAACGATGTTAAACTTATTTCAACAATTAATAAGCTAAATTTATTACAAAGTTTTGATAATATTCAACTTTACAAAAAATGAAACAAAGGATTAGAGTGATTATTACGATCGTTACTGCGATTTCATTATTCTTTAATGTTATATTACCAATTGCAAAGAATTGGTCGCGTTTCACGGAAAAATTTGACCCCAAGCTTTATGAAAAAAAATACAACCAGTCGCAGTATATCATTCCCCAATCAAAGACCCCGATTTCCGATGAAGAAATTTATGCCCATGCAGGATATCAATATATAAACGGATTAAATCCAATATTAATTAACTCCGATCACCCACCACTTGGAAAATATATGATTGGACTTTTCACAATTATTACTGGTAATCAAAGAACAATTGCTCTTTTTATCGGATTATCTACTTTAATAAGTGTGTATTTATTAACACTATTTCTCACCAACTCAATCATACTTACCATCCTATCAATCTTATTTTTATCTTTGGACACTATGTTTATTGATCAAATTATTTATTCACCAATGCTTGATTCCATTCAAGTTTTGTTTTTAATTCTTTTCTTTTTCACTTTCCTTATCTGGATGAAAAAACAAAAAATACAATACTTAATTATATCTGGGATTATTTTTGGTTTTCTTTCCAGCGTAAAAATGTATTTCCCGGCTTTAATTGCACTTGGAGTTTCTTCGCTATATCTATTACTTAAAAATAAAAATATCTATAAAACACTTTTTGCATCACTTTGTATAATCACAATCGGATTTATTATCTATTTGTTAAGCTACAGTGTTTTTTTCATCAAAGGTGGAACATTTATATCTTTTTTAAAATCGCAAAAATGGATTTTTTTATACTGGAGTCAAAACGCTGCCAGATCGGCAAGTTCTTTTGGAGCGATTTTTCCATTTATTCTATTTAACTGTTGGAAAATTTGGTGGGGTGATTTTGGTTATATTAAATATCAAAACTGGAGTATTTTTTGGCCTTTATTTTTTATTAGTGGAATTCTTTCAATGCTTGCGCCTTTTTTAATCAAAAAATCTAAAATAGAGAAACAAAAACTATTTCAATCCCCCATAATTTATCTGTCTTTATGGATATTATTTTGTCTATCGTATCTTGCTTTTGTTCCAATATCACCACGATATCTTATGCTAATTTTCTATCCGTTATATATAATAATCACATTAGCTATTAAATTTATCTTTCCAAAATATGTTTGATATTTTTTTTATCTGGCAAAAAATTAAAAAGCTATTTTCACGAAAAGATGTAATATTTATCGTGATTTTATTAATCGTTTATTTTATAACCCGCCTGATTAATCTTGATAAATTTCCGATTTTTGGTGATGAAGGAATTTATATCCGCTGGGCAAAAACTGCATGGCATGATGCTTCCTGGCGTTTCATCTCATTAACAGATGGTCGCCAACCGCTTCAAACCTGGGGCACAATCCCCTTTTTGAAACTATTTCCCAACAACGCCCTTCTTGGTGGAAGAATGTTTGCTGTTGCAACCGGATTAATTGGATTAACAGGAATATTTGCTCTGTGTTTCTATTTGTTTGGCAAAAAAGCAGCATATTGGGGAGTATTTTTTTATATCCTCACACCCTATTTTCTTTTTTATGATCGGATGGCTTTAATGGATTCCGGCGTCAATGCTGCCTTTATTTGGATATGGTTTTTTTCGATTCTCCTTGTTAGGACAATTCGACTTGATGTTGCTTTAATTTTTGGATTGATTGCCGGTCTTTCTCTTCTTTCAAAATCATCAGTTAAGTTGTTCATTGGACTTAGCGCTTTGGCTCCACTTTTAATCTTTGAACAAAAAAAGAAAGATAATGTTAAAAAAATAATAAACTTTTTTCTTTTATTTCTACTTGTTTGCTTTTTCGCAATTTCAATCTATAACATCCAACGTTTATCCCCATATATGCACTATATTGCACAAAAAAACGGAACATTTGTCAGATCGTTTTCTCAATTTTTAAAAAATCCCATGGAAGGATTAATCTACCATCTACAAGCAGTTCCTGAGTATGTTTTTATCGAGTCAGGTTATATTTTGCCTTTTATTGGATTGTTTGGACTTTATTTATTATTCAAAAAAGACCGGCGTTTGGCGATATATTTAAGCATTTGGTTAATTACTTCATATCTGATTATCGCCGTGTTTTCTATTGTTCTTTATCCGCGCTATGTCAATTTCATCGCCATGCTTTTGATTGTCCCTGCCACATATGCAGTCACTAGAGTTAATAAAGTATTATCCCGAACACTTATTATCATCTATATTTTATTTGTAGGTTATTTTAACTATACAATTCTTTTTGATTTTAAAAAAATTCCTTTTCCAGAAATTGATCAGGGTCAATATATCAATGGTGGAAACTCCGGTTGGGGTGCACAAGAAATTATTGAAATCGCTCGGGAAAAAGCAAAATCAAAACCAGTATTAATTCTCGCCGAGGGCGATTTTGGTATGTCTGGAGATGTGTTAAGTGTATTTGTCAATGAAAACGACCGGATAAATATTAAAGGTTATTGGCCACTTAACAAAGAAGCCCTAATATCACAACAAAAAGAACTTGCGAGTAATCAAGTACTTGTTGTTTATATTTATAAAAAATCATATGAACCTGATCTTCCGCTTAAACTGATAAAACGCTTTCCCAAACCCAAAGGCGAAACATCAATGGATTTATTTGAATTGATGCCATGAACAAAATCAAAATTAACAAGTATTTGGTACTTCTAACTGTTATTTTTATTGTTGGGACTTTTTTTAGATTTTACAAACTCGGTTCAATTCCTCCAGGACCGGAATGGGATGAGGCAAGTGTTGGCTATAACGCGTTCTCTATCGCGCAAACAGGTAAGGACGAGTGGGAAACGCGCTTTCCGTTAATCTTTCAAGCTTTTGGTGATTATAAAAATCCACTTTACATATATCTAACAGCGATTTTTATCAAATTCTTTGGGTTGAACATAATAACAATTCGACTAACCAACGTACTTGCCGGAAGTCTGTTTATTTTGGTAATTTATTTGATTGGTAGTAAAATTTTTAATAAAAAAATTGGCCTTTTGGCTATTTTATTTTTAGCTCTTTCTCCATATGGATTTTTTTTCTCACGTATCTCCGGAGATGGCATTATGTTATCAAGTTTTTTAGTTGCGACCGGTGTATTAATGGAAATTAACTATCTAAAGAGTCAACGATTTTTATTTTTTTTACTATCTATTGTGTTTTTGATGCTGTCAATGTTCTCGTACAATCTGGGTAGAATTGTTTCACCTATTTTATTATCAATATTTTTTTTAATAAACATCCTCAATAGTCAAAAACTAAACAAAAAACTATTTCTAATTCCCTTATTAATAATTCTTTTAGCTTTTTATCTAATTTTTAAACAATCAAGTCTTAGCCTTTCATCACGAATGCAATACGTAGGAATCTTTGGTGCAAATAAAGGCTTGGCTCTAGAAATTGATGAATTTCGTGGCCATGATAAAAATAATTTAAAATCCAGATTGCTACATAATAAACTTACGTTTACGGGAATTACTCTTCTTGGGAATTACCTATCGCATTTCTCAACTGATTTTTTACTAAATTATAAGGACCATGGAAATGTTTCTGAAAGCCATACGCCCTTATTATTCATGATTTTATTACCCTTTTATTACACAGGTATTTTATTTGGATTTAAAGAATTATTTAAAAAAAGTCCAAAAGAAAAGCGTTCCCAAATATTTATTTTGTTATTTGTACTACTAATCGCTCCCCTACCTTCGACCATCACTGAAGGTGCTCCCAGTAGTAAAAGATCTTTAGCAATGCATGGATTTATTGAGTTGTTTACAGCGTTTGGTCTTGTCACAACATTTTCGTTACTAAAACACAAACTTAAAAGTAATAAGTTAATTGTTTTTATTATTGGAGTTTTATTTGCTATTAATGTAGGGACTTTTTTATATTTTTTTTATTGGATTTATCCTAAACAGTATGGATACATGTACGCAGTGCGGGAAAATAAAATATGTGAAGTGATCAAGGCAAAATATCAACAGTACGATCAATTTATTTTTTCACGAAGAATTGATGGGGTTCCTTACATTTTTCCATTATTTTGTCTGCAATTTCCTCCGGAAAAATATTGGCAAACACGTCAATCCCGTTTTGTTGACGGCTGGCATTATATTGACGCATTTGACAAATTCCAATTTGTGGATGTTGTGGACGAAAAAATATTTGATAAACTTGCGCCCAATAATAAAATCGCATTATTTACGAACGAGGAGGAAAAAAAGACCATTCTTCCCTTGTTGATTGAAAAAAAATTAATATCACCTGATCAACAATTAATCATGACAAAATCATTAATAAATAACCCAAAACTTCCGTTATATTTATTCACGTTTAAATATGAAAAAAAAATATATATAGATTAATTGGAGCTTTGCTAATTGGCATCGTAATAAACTTTCTAATTAAATTTGTGATTTTTAATTCCGTTCCCAATAGCGTTTCATCTGAAGAAATAAAAAATATGCAGTTGTTAGGTTTAAAAACCAGTTTATATAGTTTATCTTTCCGCTGGCTACCAAAACTATTAACAATTTTAATTATTCTTTTATCTTCACTCTTAACGTATGTAAAAACAAGAAAAATATTGTTATCAATAATTACTCTTATTATTCTAAGTTTTTCACCATGGCTTTTTATTCTTGGACAAACCCTTAATCTCCATCTTTTTTTACTAACGATAATTGTTTTATTGTTGATTAGTCTATGTCATAAAAAATATTGGATATTCATAATATCCTTTATTTTTATTCTTTTCAAACAGTGGCTCGATCTAAAATTACCAAACCTACAACAGATTATTGATACTTGGCCATTAGTGGTTCGCTTATTAGACTTTAAAACACTTTTTTTTACTGGGGATTCTGCCTCTCAATATCTAAAAATTCCCAAAACCGGCTATTTTCTTTTTTTTGATCTTATTCCGTTGTTTGTTGGAATATATGTGTTATTAAAAAATCAAAATAACAGATCTCTTGGAAAAATAATTTCCGGATTATTTATTATCGGACTTTGTTTTTTATTTATCAGTCAATCCAGTTCGCTCAACATATATCGCGGAATAATAATTTTCTACTCTGTATCTTTAGTAATTGCAGTTGGTTATGAATATCTGTTACATAATACTAGTTATCTTTTGAAAGCGTTAATTGCATTGATATTTGTATTAAATGTCTTTTTTACCTACGAATTATTTTATTATCATTTTGATAAAAAAAATTCCTTTGAATGGGGATATGCAGAAACAAACGCAATAAATCAGCTAAATCAAAAACAAATCAAATGTATTAATATTACTCAAGAATCCGGTAAGTTAAAACAATATGTTGATTTTTTTAATAATGACGTTAATTTTAAAACCAATATGATTTCTAACTCCAAATTAGATGACATCTGCTATGCTAAAAATAATTGTTATTGTTTGTTGCGGGAACAAGAACTTGGATTGATTGGTTTACAAAAAGAAGATATAGAAACAATTTTTAGTCATTACGAAGGTTTGCCGATCTATTTTTTAATTCCAAAAAATGAAACACATGTTTATTAATTCTAAAAATACTTCGAATTTGTTATTATTATCCCTAATTTTGCTCGTAATTGTCGGTTTCGTTATTCGTTCTTATCAGATTGAGTCACACCCTCCGGTTGACAATGATGAATTTGCAATCGCTTATGATGCTTATTCAATTACTCAAACAGGAAAAGATCAGTGGGGAGTAAAAATGCCACTATTTTTTAAATCGTTTGGTGATTATAAAAACGGATTTGATATTTATATAACTGCATTAATGTATAAACTATTTGAACCGAATATTTTTTGGCTTCGTTTTCCTTCGATAATCTTTGGAACGCTTTATATTCTTCTTATTTTTTTACTATTAAGCAATATAACTATAGACAAAAAGCTAATAATTATTGGAACATTGCTCATGACACTTTCACCTTATGGAATATTTTTCTCAAGGACAAGTTCTGCAAGTATTTCACAAAGTTTTTTTACTATTACATCTATATTAACCTTTATATACTACTTAAAAAGTAATCACAAAAAACTTATTCCAATTAGTGTTGGATCCTTACTACTTTCGTTATATATTTATCCATCGTCCCTTATTGTGGTTCCATTATTATTGTCCGGCTACATATTTATATTGTTAAAAAAACACGAATATACAATAACAATACTATTAGTAGTAGCTGCTTTTATTGTCGCTCTGCCAGTAATAAATCAATATCTCGGAGGTGGGAGTATGATTCGATTTCAAAATGTGGCTAACATCGGGATGAAACTTGAGATTAATGAATTCCGTCATCACTCTCAAAATGATTTTGTATCAAAAATATTCCAAAACAAAATTGTGTATCAATCTTTTTATTTATTAAAAAATTTTATTTATCATTTTGATTTAGAACCGTTGATATATTTACGCAATCATGTCGATCAACATGATAATGGTTTCCCTCAAGTTCTAATTATCACCTTTCCGTTTTATATATTGGGTTTTATAGTTCTTTTTAAACAGATAAAAAATCCAACTTATCTAATAATTGCCCTTTGGATCGTTATTTCACCACTCCCATCAATAATCGCTGGAAGTGGTTTTAATGGAAAAAGGTCTCTTACTTTTTTAGGAAGCGATATTGTTTTGATTATTCTTGGTTTAAGTTATTTTCATAATATATTTCAAAAAAAACTTGTCTATTTTTTATACTTAATATGCATAATTATTAACAGTAGTATTTTTGTTTACTGGTATTTTTCTCCATATAAATTATTAGCAGAGTCACATTTATATTTTAAGACCAACAAACTCTATCAAATAGTAAAACAAAATTATAGTAAATTTAACACAATTGTTTATACCACCAAAAACCTCGGCGAACCACAAAACCCAGTATTATTCGCATGTCTTTTTCCTCCTGAAAAATATATTAAAATTAAAGTCGCGAAATGCTCTCCTTGGTGTAGAATTCAACCATTTGATAAATTTATTTATATGGAAAACATTGAGGATATTATCAAATATATATCCTTAAATATTAAAGACAACAAGATTATTGGATTTTTATCAAGTGACGAAATTGAAATAATAAAAAGAAAAAGTTGCTATGAAATATTGAGTACATTTCAGCCAAAAAAAAACTATTTAAACGAAAAATTTTACTTAATTCAATTTGAGCAATGTATATAATAATATTTATATTTTTTGCAATCAATCTTGTCACAATAGGCTATCCTATTGTTTCAATACAAGAAATTCAACAGTTGCCAAATTTTATACTTTTATTATTACCACCAAATTATCTTCCCATTATACGATTATTTAGTCTTTTGTCAGTAATCTTTTTTATTATTTCTGCATTATCTAAGCTTAAAAATAAGAAACAACTAATTTTATTTGTCTTACTAACTTCTCCCTTATTGCTTATTCTCGCTAAAGAATTTAATATATTAGTGATATTTGTTTTGATTATCAGTTCAATTTGGTTGTTATCCAATAATAATTACTTTTTACTATTTGCTTCATTTTTATATATATTTTTCATTTATCTAAACCATTCATTTAACTCAATAATTTTTCAACAACTATGGGTATTGATTAAATCAACTTGTAATTTAACAGGGTTATTTTTTCAAAATGAAACTGTACATGAATACATACGTATTCCAAAAAACGGCTATTTTTTGGAATCTTCATTGATCTTTTTCTTATACGGAATTTATCATCTGATTAAAGAAAAAAAGTCAATCACAATAAAATATCTTCTTTTTTTACTTTTTGGATTAATTATATTTCTAACTTATCCAAGCAAATACTTTATTTTTTCTGGAATAGGTTTGCTAATTTTTATTTTGATAATTATTTCTTATGGTTCAGTGAAGATTAAAATGAATAAGTTTTTTGTCGGATTATTACTTTTTGTAACGGTTTTAAATTTTGCTTTTTTCTTAGAAAGTTACTTTCGTCATTACCAAAAAAAATATAGCCAAGAAAGAGGTTATGCGAAGTTCCAATTAATGGAAAAAATAAAACTAATAGATAAAATTGTCGAAATTACACAAGATTCCGATATTGACAAACTATATCAATATTACTCATATCATTATTCTATGCCGAAAATCAGAAAAATCAGCAATGGCGTCTGGTCTATTAACGATTGCTTTAATAACAAGCAATTAATCTGCGCCCTAACAGAAAAAGAAATTGAAGTTAATAACCAAAACAAAAATGATAGTCGTTTTTATATCGTAACCAATGATAATGGTGGAAGAGCTTATTTTCTAACAAACGTTAAACAATATGAAAATTAATAAAAAATTGCTCGTTTTTTTTATAATCCTTAGCTTAATATTGCGGTTTGCTGTTAGCGCTTTAAATTATTACGGTGATATTGATATATATTTTCTTCCATGGGCTAAAAATATACTTAAGTTCGGATTTTCTGGTTTTTATGAAAGAAATACACTAACAGCAAACTATCAGCCCCTAACATTAATCTCTTTTGCTTCAGAATTATTTTTATATAAAATAGTGTTTTTACCGATAAATAATTTACTTTGGTATTTTAACCAAAATATTCCCCTCTTTCCCTCTCAGTTAGTACATATTTGGCAAAATCGTAATACAGTTGCAACCTTTATTAAAGGCGCAAGTATCTTCGCTGATATTTTTTTAGCACTTGGATTATTCAAAATTGCTTCGTTAATGACAAAAAATAAAAAAATTATTTTGTTAATCTTATTCAGTGCTCTTTTCAATCCAGCAATTATTTATAACAGTTCACTTTGGGGGCAAATCGATACTATACCATTAGCATTCTTAGTTTGGTCAATATATTTTATCTATAAACAAAAACATTTAACATCAATTGTTCTTTTGTGCTTAGGTTTACTTTCGAAACAAACCATTGGAATAATTATACCTGTCTATGCTCTTTTATTTTGGAAGTATTTCTCAAGAAAAGACAAGATAAAGGCTTTTATATTGGGATTAATTGTCTTTTTTGTTGTCTTCCTTCCATTCAGTGCAAAAGAAAATAACATATTATTTGCATATCTCACTTATTTAAACTTAGCTACCAAGTTTGGCTCTAGTTGGTTGAGTGCTCATGCTTTTAATCTTTGGTATCTAATATTTTCTCCTGCAAATATTTCAGATACATTCTCACTATTTGGCAAGTTAACACCAAGAATGTTATCTTCTTTACTAGTAATTTCCAATACTGTATTCGTACTCTTTATCTTATGGAAAAGACGGGTAAAATTGGAACAAACAGTTTTTTCTATCGCTTTAGTAACAATGTTTATGTTTTTATTTTCAACCCGAATGCATGAAAGACATTTATTACCAGCAATTCCTTTCCTTTTATTACTATCTGCAATCAATATTCGCTATTATTGGTTATTCTTATATACTACATTCTTTCATTTGTTGAATTTATACGCAGCCTGGGGTCAACCAAGAAATAATTTTATTTTTGATCTAACAACAAATAGACTTTTTGTAAATTTTCTTATTATTGTTCAGATATTGATCTATTTTGTAATGTTTTATTATTTTGTTATTTACTCATCAAAAAATAAATATAAAAAATTGAATTTTTAATTATTCTTTTTTAAATAGGTAATAATTTTTATCCCTTCAATAATTGTTTCATCTATTTTTTTCTTACTCCCGAATTGGTCTGATTCCCAAGTTGACCATTTCTGATAATTAAAATTTTTCTCTTCAATAAACATAATTAATATATCTGCCTGCGAATAATTTGTTACATCTAAAACATCCAATCCCTTCATCCTTAAAAAGAAACGGTAATCATCAGCCTGTGGAACTTTATTTTCATAATCTAACACCGCAATAACCGCAATTTTATTTTTTTTATTAATTTTACTTTTGTTCACAAAAACATCAACTATGTTTTTAATTTTTGAAATGGGTCTTTTTGATTGTGTTGGGTAAGGTGTAAAAAAAATTGTGTTAAATAAATACAACATAATCATTGCAAACAAAATCCAACGACCCCACAATTTTTGAATTAAAATAATCATGACAACGAACATCAAAATACAAGATATCCCTAACAAATAATGTGTAGGGACTAGGCTAATAATTGAAAAAAGACTTAGATTTATCATTGTAAGAAAAAACCAAACTCTATGCCTTTTTGAGGAAGAAAATAATGCTATCAAAGTTAATGTTAATATTATTAATGCAATAGGGAAATTGAAATAACTCGAATTCACAATTGATTGTAAATTATTCATTTGAAACTGTAAAAAAATGCCCATTTTTGGATGAGTATACCATTGGCGAAAAAGATATCCTTTGGTGATTATTTCAAAAATAATAATAGGAAACCAGGGAAGTAAAAAACCAAATATAATCTGAAGTAATCTAGTAAACTTATGCTTTCTTCGAAACCATTCATAAAACAATAAGGTTATGGCAAATATTGCCGCTGGATGAAATGAAGTAGCCAAACCAAGAAACAACGCCGAAAAGAATAATGGTAATTCAAACCATAAACAAGACAAAGACAATAATAGCCAAATTACATAAGTATATCCATTACCTGGATGAAGAACAATACTGCTCCACCAAGGAAATAGACCAATCATACCAATTACTAATAAAAAAGACGTTCCAAATCTTTTAATCCCCAAATATCCGAATAAACCAAGTGACAGGGTTGCTAATATTAAATTAAAGATTATTAATGAATTAGCGTTTCCATGACTAATAATTAGTGCGGGATAAAAAATATAGTAGTAAATCGGACTTGCGTGAAATCCAGGACTTAGCCTAGGTCCAAGCCAGATAACTTTTGTACCAATCCATAATTTCGACATTTCACTTAAATCCCGACCTAAATCTGTGTCTAAATATACAACGTCCAACCCTCCTCTAATCCATATAAATATCAATAAAAATAGGACAATAGTCAAAGCAAGGTATTGTTTCTTATTTAACCAAATGTTAGTCATGTTTGTTCTCTTTTCGACTAATCCGAATAAAAATAAAAAGAATGATTATCGACCAAACACTAATTACAGTTACCCACTCTCCAATTTTTCTTACTTCAGTATTTTCAAATCTTAGCTCAAGTTTTTTTGATTCTTTTGGCAAAGATATTGTGATCAATTTATATTTGTTGATATCATCAATCTTCATTTCATTTCCATCAACCTTCGCTTTCCAACCGGGAAAATAATAGGTGTTTAAGCGTAGCGTGATTGGAGTTTTTGCATTAACCTCAAAGGTTTTGTTTTGAAACCGGTTTTCCGTCATTGTGACATCACCAATACCGGACATTACTTGATAAGGATTTTTTGGCAAATCTTTTTTTTCAATATTATAAATCGTTGTATTGAGCGCAGATTTTTTTAAAGGAACACCTTTTGGCACAAACTCAAACGATGTATTGCTAATTCTCCAAGCAATTTCTTCAAAAGTTGTTCGTTCTGCGTCTGATGTTCTAAGTAAATGTTGTGGTTTAAAGTAGGGCAAATATTTTATAACAGTTATAATGATTATAATTGTTATACCAACGTTAATAAATATTTGCCAATGTTTGTTTTTGTTGAATTTTTTAAGAAAAAATACAGCAAATGCTCCAACAACACTGATAAAAAAAGCCGAGAAAGTTAAAAACCGCCAAGGAAACTGCATATATGACAGATATTGAATTTCTTCCCAGATAAACTGCGAATAATTGGTTGTCATAAATAAACTAAAAAAAAGCAAGAAACCATACAGTAAAAAATGTCTATTATTTTTTGACTTAATCTTTTTATTAATAAACAAGAATAAAAACACCATTAGGGTAACTAATGCTAAAGAAATATGAATCTTTCCCAACTGAAAAGTCATGCCATCAGCATGATTTGATGTTGACCCTCCAAATCCCCATGGGGAATACCACAACTGATCCGAATAAACAAAATGCTTTTTGTAGTCAGCCAACTCATTTGTTAAAACCTTATCAACCAAGGTATATTTCCGCTCCAACATCGAAGGCAGCCAGAAAAAAGCCGATAGACTTAATCCAAGCGTTAAACCAAAGACAACTGATCGCAAATAAATAATCTTCTGATTTGATTTAATGAAGCAAAACAAAATGTACGCTCCTATAAAAAAACCACTGGGAAAGGCAATTAACGGATGCGTTAAAATTAGCACTGCAAAACCAATGCCTAATAACAAAGCATTTTCCAAGTTTGGTTTATTTTCCACCCGTTGTAAAAATACCATCATCCAGGCAAATGTCGCAAAACTAAAAAATTCTGCCAGTGCACCCCGAATATAAACCGTAATCGCATGATAAAAAAAATATGTGTAAAGAGTAGCTGCAAGAAAAGCAGATAATCTTCCTAAAATGTTTTTTACAAAAACATAAATACCACCAGCTGCAAGTACAAAACCCGAGATAATCATTAGTTTAATTGACCAGATTAATGAAAATCCAATTAAATGAAATGCTTCGGCAAAATAATAAATAAAAGGCGGATAAAAATTAAAAAGCGGATATCCAAAACCAAATCCCAGCAAATCAACCCAACGTGGAAACAAATAACCTTGTTTAATTCCCTGATCCAACAAAAATAAACGCGCAATATGCTGGTCATCGTGCATTGAAGGATTAAGGTTATTTAATAATACAAACCAGGCTGGAAGTGTTATAATAACAAGCAATATACCACTCGCAAATAAATTTGCTCGAGTATATGCCGCTCTAAGCTGTTTTAATCCCGCTGAACGGGATAAATCAGCATAAAAGCGGCAAATCAACCTATACCATTTCCGAAATTTCATATTCTAATTTTATATGAAGGATATCAAAAAAAACACCATAATCAGCGCTTTAAGCTTATTTTTCCAAAGCGGATACTCAGCGGTTTTGGGTTTAGGTGCTAACTTAGCCATCACCATTCTTCTTTCTCCGGAAATCTTTGGAATCTATATTACAGTCCTATCAATGATTTCATTGCTAAATTATTTTTCTGATATTGGTCTGGCCGCGTCACTAGTGCAAAAAAAAGAAGTCAGTGATGACGATATTAGAACAACTTTCACTATTCAGCAAATTCTGGTAATTACAATCGTAACCCTTGGCTATTTATTAACCGGATTTATACAAAGATTCTATAAACTACCGCAAACAGGAGTTTATCTTTACTGGGCATTATTAATTTCTTTTGTTTTTTCTTCCCTCAAAACCATCCCTTCAATCCTACTGGAGCGAAAAATCAAATTTCAAAAAATTGTAATGGTGCAGATAATTGAAAATACGCTATTTTATTTAACAATCATTATTTTGGCAGTGTTGAAGTTCGGATTGATGAGCTTTACTTTCGCAGTTTTGGTTCGGTCAATATCAGGATTGATTGTTATTTATTCAATTGCTCCCTGGCAACCAAAATTAGGGTTTTCTATTGTCAGTTTAAAAAAACTCTTATCGTTTGGACTCCCCTTTCAAGCCAGTTCATTTTTGGCATTATTCAAAGACGAATTAATCACTTTATATTTAGGAAAAACACTTGGGTTCACCGGACTGGGATATATTGGTTGGGCTAAAAAATGGGCAGAAGCACCAATCCGAATTATCATGGATAATATTAGTCGTGTCTTATTCCCGGTAATTGCGCGTATTCAACAGGATAAAAATAAAGTTGGCAGACTGCTTGATAAAATTCTTTATTATCAAACCATCCTACTTGCGCCAATTATCATGGGCTCATTTATTGTTATGGATTCTTTCATCAAGATTATCCCACGCTATTCTAAATGGGAACCGGCTTTGCCATTATTTTATCTGATGTGCATCTCTTCTTTTTTATCATCATATTCGTCTCCTTTCACCAATCTTTTTAATGCAATGGGTAAGGCAAAAACCACCTTTCTTTTTATGATGCTTTGGACCGTGAGCACTTGGATTTTCACACCAATTCTCACCCACTATTTTGGTTATTATGGTTTTCCAATGACACAGGTGATTCTTTCTTTGGCTTTTATCCTGGTTATTTCAAAAGCCAGAGAACTGGTTGAGTTTCATTTCATCAAATCAATCAAACAACCAATCATTGCTGCAATTCTCATGGGAATAATTATTTCATTAATCAATCTATTTATTCTCAATTCTTTACTTGATTTAATCATGTTGATAATTATTGGAGGATTAATTTATGCATTTTTCCTGCAAATTCTATTTAAAATCAATATAATTAAAGAAATTAAAGGAATTTTTCGCTATGAATAAACCCCGTAACCACGAGCTTACGCTCGATACATCACTGCAACAATCACATGATAAAAATCCATCTGTCTGTGAACCTAAACCAAAAACTTTTTGGTTACGGGGTAAAATTTCCGCCATAATCGTTGTTAAAGATCAACCACCTCATCTAGATGAAACTTTAGAATCTATTGATTTACTGGTTGATGAAATCATTATCGGAGATATTAATCTTTCACCAGATCAAATTCATAAACTTTTCAATAACCCAAAGATAAAAATCCATAAAATTGCATCAGACACCCCTTTTGCCGACGTTGTTAAGGAAGACTTGAAAAAAATAGCAAAAAACGAATATGTGTTATATCTTGATCCGGATGAAGTTTTTCCGAATAGAACAATTGGTTTTATCAAAACTCATTTAAACAACTATGACTGCTTTCTTTTTCCCCGCCAAAATATCATTTTTAATAAATGGATTGAACATTCGCGCTGGTGGCCAGACAATCAAGTGCGCTTATATAGGAAAACCAGTGTAATTTGGCCGAAAAATGTTCATCCGCAACCGAAAATCAGTGGAAAACAATTTTGTTTTGAGGCAAAAGCAGAAAACGCTATTATCCATTACAACTACGAGAGTCTTGATCAGTTTTTAGAAAAAGCCACCCGTTATGCAAAATCCGAAGTCAATGAATTGATTCAAACTAAGCAATCTCTATCATTATCAACAACTATCAGTAAAGCTTTATCAGAGTTTATCAGTAGATTCTTTGCACACGAAGGTTATCGTGATGGAATGCATGGTTTTGTCTTGGCGTTTTTGCAAATGTTTTATTACTTTTTGGTTTATTTTTATTTTTGGGAAAAAAATAAATTTCAGTCTGATCAAAAAGAAAAAATTCATAAAATTCCTCAACTTTATTTTAAACAAGGATTATTTGAGACTAATTATTGGCTAATAAAACAAAATCTTACATCTCCTCTATCCAAATTGAAAAACAAATTTATTAACAAAATCCTATCTTTGTTTTCATGAAAACAAAAATATTAATTATTCTTTTAGCTCTTGGTTTTCTCCTTCGAATCGCTTTAAGCATGGTTAGTTACAATGGTGACGTTAATACTCATATCTCTTGGGGAAAAGATATTGTTAATAACGGAACACGCGGATTTTATGAAAGGGACTTCTCAAAAAATTATGGCGTCAGCTTTGCCAACTATCCTCCAATTACAATGATATTTTTTTCATTTAGCTATAATATTTATGCTTTGATTGGGCCGTTTTTATGGAAACTAAATACTTTATTTTCTTTTTTTCCATCAAATTTTATCTTTTTTTGGAAAGAACAAAAATTTATGCTTCCTGCCTTGATGAAAATATGGGCAATACTAGCCGATATTGGTTTGGCCTATGTTACTTATTTATTTACCATCAAATTAATAAAGTCAAAGTATTCTAAGCTACCTTTATTGACAGCAGGGTTAATTCTTTTTAATCCAGCCTTTTTTTATAACAGTTCCTATTGGGGCCAAATAGACGCTCTTCCTTTGTTTTTTATCGTTAGTGCCTTCTATCTTCTTCTTTATAAAAAAAGTTTGTACTTATCATCATTGTTTATTGGAATTGCCCTGTTAACAAAGCAAACTGCCTTTATTTTTGTACCAATATTTGGACTTGTTTCTCTTAATCGCTTTGGAATTAATAAAACAATCAGAGGTTTCTTTTTAATCTTACTTATTATCTGGGTTTCATTCCTCCCTTTTATCGGGAAAAATACAGCAATAATTTATCCTTTTGCTACCTATTGGTATAAAATACTTAACCAATATGGATCAGATTATTTAACAGCTCATGCTTTTAATTTTTGGGGATTAACAACCGGGTTAGGACATATCCAAGATTTGAAATATTTAATTCTAGGAATTTCGGCAAGATATGTTGCCTCATTTTTTGTTGGATTAATAATTTTGTCTATCATCTATAAACTATATCGAAGTAAATATAATAATCAATATACTATCGATACTATCGCTTCACTATTCTTGATTCCTTGGACAATTTTTTTGTTTTCCACACGAATGCATGAAAGACATTTACTGATGACTCTACCATTTTTACTTATTTTCTCAATCAAAAACACTAAATTATTAATCATATTTATTTTTTTATCTTTATTTAATTTTTTAAATTTATATAATGGTTGGTGGTCACCCCATCCTCCAGAATTTTTTATTCAAATATTCTCATTTCCAACTATTATAAACACCTTAATTATTTTTCAAATTATGTTTTATTTATTTTTGACTATTAAGTATTTTAAATGTAAAATTGACCAAAATGCGCAATATAAATAAACAAGTAATCAAATGGGTTTTAATTGGTGTTGTGGTTAGATTAGTTCTAAGTTTTTTAATTAATTCTCCTTTTGATTTTTTTAATATTCTCGCTTTAAGTAAATCAGTTGCTGATACATGTAGTTTAGTCGATGGTTTTTTTGCTTTAAAAAGGCATGGATTGGAGGTTCAGTTATATGGAAAGATATTCTATCAATTAACAGCAGTTTGTCTAAAAACCTTAGAAAAAGCCAGAATTTTAGAAATTCAGTATTTGTTTGATAACAAACCGTTTCAAGATGCTTCGTTATATTTATCGAAATTATTCAGATGGGGTCCTCCACTTTATCAACTAATCTCAATTAAAATGCTTCAATTATTATTTGACGGAGTATTTATTTTCTTCTTTTATAAAATCGCCAAAATCGTGAAATCTGATTCTGCAATTAAAATTATTAAATTCTGGTCAGTTACTCCATTTTTAATGATTGTTCCTTATGCAGTTTTTCAATCTGATTTTTTAATGCTAACAAGTATGCTGGCTGGAGTTTATTTTTGGATTAAAGCAACAGAAGAAATTGATAAAAAACCTATAACAATTAATACAATTTTAACTTTTGTTTTTTTTGCACTTGGAGCAATTATAAAGCAAGTACCAATGTTACTTATTCCGCTCGCAATAATATCATTTACTAAAAACATCAAGACTTTTGTTTTTCATTCGTTGAGTGCTTTATTCTTTTACGTCTTATTTAGTCAACCTTGGGACAAAGATACATCCTTAATGAAGCAGTATTTTATGATGTCTCGAGAATCAACAGCAATACTTAATTTCCAATTAAATAGTACCTCGATTTTTATTTTATTATATATTTTTCTGATAATTGTCACAATTCTTAAAAAACAAACTATTTTCAAAAATAAACTGGCACCAATTTATATTAGTACTCTTTTACTTTCAATTATTTTTATTTCCGAAGACAGTACTTTCTTATTCCCTCAATTTAATATTTGGATTTTACCTTTTTTAGCTTTATTAACATTAGTAAAAAAAGAGTATGGCTTATTATTTATTGCACCAATATTTGGTTTTATAAAAAGAGCCATGGTTGGAATTGATTTGTCCGGGCTACTTCGACCCACTTTTGGTTATGGTTTTTATAACATTCTTGAATATAAGGACATTGTTCGCGGATTATTTAATCCAGATCTTTATGGACTTTTTATCACAAGCGCAATGATCGTTGCATATATTTGCTTGGTAGTTTTACTACTAGGAAGCTTATTTTCGATTAAAAAAATTACAGATTTTAAAATATTAGAAAGATTTAACTTGGACTTAAATAAAATTACTGCGTTAATATTAATAGTGTATTCTTCGCTTTTTATTTTTGATTTTATTATCATGACCCGATTAGTTTTAATCCCTTCCAAAACATATCAACTTACTAAACAAAAAATAATACTTTCCACAAAACCACTCGAAGCCGTCGTTGATAATTCGATTGGGAAAACCATCAATGGAATTGAGGTTAAGATAGAAAAGAACGATATTTCATATGTTGATAGCACGGTATTTCGAATCTTGGACCAAAATAACAATATAATCACTTCGCAAAAAATCAGTGATTTTCTCTTTCCTGTTGCGCCAGATAATTATCAAGTAATTTTAAAAAAACCAATTAAAGATAAAAAATTTAAAATTCAAATATATAAAGACAAAGGCTTTAATACAATATCTGTTTTTGAGGGTATTTTTGTCGGTGATATATATGGACAAACGATTTATGACAATCCTCCAAAGGAAGAAATTATTAAGATTTTGTTTCCTAAACAAATTTTTGAAATTAAACTTCGTGGACAATATGAACCTTATCAGATGCTAAACGGAGTACGCTATCACATTAATCAAAAACCTATTTTTTTTAAGATATACTTTTCAATTATTGGAATTTTAATTATTTTCATAATAACACTATATCTTCTAGAAAAAAAGCATAAAGTATGAAAAATATACTTATAATTTTTACTTTCATTTTTATTTTAATTCGACTACCTTTTCTTGATCAGATTTTTCTTCTTCATGACGAGCGGGACATTGCATATTCCGGATATTCAATCGCCCAAACCGGAAAAGATTTGTATGGAAAATCAATGCCTTTGAATTTTGAAGGAATCAGCCCAAGCAACCCAATGGTGGCAATTTATTATTCAGCCTTTTGGTCATTATTTTTACCAGGGCATTCTGTCTTTTATGCACGACTTCCCTATGTTCTTATCTCTTCACTTCTAATTTGGATTATTTACGAACTTATTTTTCATATTACTGGTAATAAGAAAAAAGCATTGTTAACAAGTGTTTTATTTTGTTTTAGTCCTTGGATCTTTCATATTACACGACTTGCTCTAGATATACCCTTAGCCATTGTTTTACTTTTGGGAGGAACTCTATGCTTATTGAAACAAAAAAGAATATTAGCTTATATATTACTTTTTTTAACTTTCTATTCATATCAAGGATTTAGATTACTTATCCCCTTTTTAGTGGTGTATCTTGAGGCATATCATATAAATATAAAAAGTGTTAAATCGTGGCTACCTCGCTTGTTGATTTCGATTGTCTTTATTTTTGTTTTATTTGGTTCGACATTTATCATAGATCCCCAAACAACTAAGGGAAGATTTTCTGAGATTATTTTTTTCAGCGTTGATAACGTAAAAGAAGTAATATTCCGACGTAACTCAACAACCGTTTCCCCCATTATCAGTAAAATATTCGATAATAAGATAACCACTGCATTGGATTATATGCTTACCAACCTAATTAAAGGTCAAGACTTGATGTATCTTTTCAAAACAGGAGATTACAGTGCTATTAACGGAAGCACAGCTTCGGGGCAATTCATTTTTATTTTTATCGCGTTTTACTATTTAGGAATCGCCTCAATGGGACGCAAGACAGATAATAACGATTTATTTATACTCGGCTTAATTATTGTCGGAATGATTCCTGCACTTTTAAGCACTAATGGTTCGTCTTTTGCTATACGCGCTATGCCAACCGGAATTGGCTTTGCTTATATTTTGGCACTAGGGTTTTTATTTGGATGGGATATTTTCAAAAAATTAAAATATAAAAAACTTATTATTCCAATCATCACTATCGCTTTAATAATTAACTTTAGTTATGTTGGATATATATATTTTTTCCGACGACCTGTAACGGTCGGAGAAATTTTTAACGAACATGAGAGATCTTTGAGTAAATATGTGCTCGATAATAAAAACCAATCATATCCAATTTATCATCGTATGCCACAGGATGGTTTCTTAACCTTGGCTTTTTTTGATAAAGAATTATCCTTACCGATGGTTCAAAAACAAATGATTGACAAAACTTATGCAGATAACGGTTTTATTTTTAAGGTTTGTAACTCAAAACTTAATTATCAGAAACAAACACAAGCAATTATTTCTGAAGGTTGTCTTGACGTAAAAACTTATGATTTTTTTGCAAACATTAATAATCCCAAGGTTTCTTATCGTATTCCATACAAAGATTACTCACTCAAAACCGCTTATTTTATCACTCGATAAATTGTCGATGTTCGATTTCCCCATAAAAACTGCAGTTTATTTGGGCAATCGAATAGACTTCGAGCAATTTTAAAATCATTATTATAGTAAATATAATCAATGTCTTGTAAAAATCTACAATTATTTTTGTTAACTAAATCTAATCTTACTTGATAATTAACACCGGTTATCTGTTCCATCCAGATATCAGAAAGATAGTGTTGTTTACCAGAAAACGCTGAAACATAAGCCGTATCGCCCCATGCATACAGTGGCTTTGGTAAAGTCATATTTTGACCAACGTCCTTGTTATATAGTGGAGAAAAAACTATTCCAGGTTGCTGCTTTTTTAACACCAGTAATGCTTCCAGTTCCCCTTGTGGAAGATATGTCAATCCCGGAAATTGAAATGATGTTCGGAATAAATCTATTGTTGTTGGAATTGCCAACAAAACAAATACTATTAGTAACGATTTGATTATCAATTTTTTACTTAAAATTAGTTTATTCGCAAGTTCTGCTAAATAAAACGTTGATAAGAAAACTGAATAGTAAAAAAATTGATAAATATTTGTCCACTCTCCTTTCTGAATAAAAAGCGTTGTTATTGCAATAGATCCAAATAGCGCCACAACGATTGACATATCAAAATTTGTAGCTTTTTTCTTTATTAGTTTGACTATTAAATAAATTACTCCAAAGAAACGAACCCCTAAATAGAAAAATAAAAAAATAATTAAATTAAATCCTTCTATTAGTAACAACTTTATATTTATCATTCTTGTCATTTGCGCATAGCGGTAATTGGTTAACTTCTTCATAAAAAATAAATTAGGATTTTCTGTGATATGGTGGACACTGGTAAAAGGAGAAAAAATAAAAATTGAATTATTTTTCAACGAATTCACTGGATTATAAAATAAGAAGATAGCTAATAAAGAAGATAGCAATAATGTTATTCCAAAAATAACGACATTTTTCTTTTTGTTAATTGCCCCAATAATTAAATAAGGAATAAGAAGTAATAAAGCTACTACTCCTCCGTAAAATTTCAGTCCAAAAATAATAAACGTCATTAAACTTATGATAAAAATGTTTTTTCTATCATATGATTTTTTTAAGATTGTTATTAAAATCACTGTAAGTGGGATAAGCGATAAACCAAATTGAAGATTTAATATCATCGTCTCGTTAAAATAAAATAACAAACCTGAAGATCCCCAAATTGTTCTATCTTTTGAAAGTGTAAAAAAATAAGAAAAAGAGCCAGTAAAGTACATAAAAAACAGGAGCAGACTAACAAAAACTTTTTTACTTTCAATCTTCCGAGCAAGTTTCATTAACAAAAAAGTGAAAATTATAAACCAAACTGTCGGAATAAGTTTAAAGTAAGCAAATAAAAAGGAGATATTAATTCTTTGCAGTAAAAGAAGTAATATGTCCAATAAGTAATTATAACCAATTAATTCCGCGCCGGAAAAAGTCGGCATGATAAAAGGAAATTTCGTAAAAGAAATCGAAGCAACGGCCATATGCCATAATGCATCATGTCCATGAGAACGCCAAAAAAATAAACCGCATTTATCCTGAAAACAGTAATAGCTCCCATTAAAAAAACTCAAAACCATCAGAGAAATAAATGCACAAATAAGAATTAGTATTAGGAGTAGATTTTTCTTGATAAACATGATCATAAGTTAATGCTTTGTCTTATAGATCGTTGCAACTCTATTACCCCATAAAAACTCCAGTTTTGTTGGACAGTCAAATAAACTGCGAGAGATTTTATAGTTGTTATTGTAATAAATATAATCGATTTCTTTAAGAATTCGACAGTCATTAGAAAGTACCATTTGCATTCGTTTTTTATAATCAATTCCAGTCAATCTTATCTGAACCAAGTCATTAAAATAGCTTGTTTGGCTGGAAAAAGCAGTTACATAAGCTGTATCACCGTTGGCATATAGAGGAATTGGGACTTGTTGATTATGTCTGATCTTATCATTAAAAAATGGAGAATAAACAATGCCTTTTGGTTGTTTTTTTAAATATTGAAGCGCTTCGACTTCTTCTTTTGGAACATAAGTTCCACCGGGAAAAAGTTTTAACGAGTTAACCGCGATATCAATAGTTGTTGGAATAGCAAGAATAAAGATTAAAACAATAAGTAATTTTATGAGCCAATCCTTTTTTAGATATAAATCGTATATAAATTCAGATATATAAATCGTAGATAAAAATATCGTGTAATAAAAAAATTGAATCGTGTTCCACCATTCTGCTTTTTGCACCAATAAAAGCGATGCGACTGTCGCGATTACCATTGTTCCTAATATGATGAGATCATAAACTTTATATTTTCGAGTAATTATCTTTATGCCTAAATAAATCAATCCAAAAAAACGCACTCCCATGTAAAAAAATAAAAAAAGAAATAAATTAATTGTTTCAATTAGAATTAATTTTGGACCAATTCCTTGAGTCATGAGAAAATACCTCGCATCTGTCAAGCTTTGTTGATAGAACAAGCCAGGATCTTCGGTGATTGGATGAACCAATGCAAAAGGGGCAAAACCAAAAATAAATCCGGTTTTTGTTGAGTCAAAGGGACTATAAAACAACAAGATTGATAATCCAAAAAACATCAAGATAATTAAAGAATAAAAAATTGTATTTTTTAATTTAATCGAGTAAGATTTTGACAGTATAAATAAACCGCAAAGAACAAGTGTAACTGCTCCTCCATAAAACTTCAGTCCCATATTAATAAAGGTAAGAGACCCCAATATAAACACGATACGCAAGTTGATTTTATTTTCGAGAATCTTAATCAATAAATATAATATCGTCAGGATTGAAAGTGCGTATTGAGAATTATACATTGTATGTAGAATTTGTTGAGACAAAAGACCGGCTGAACCAATAATTGTCTTATCTTTAATTAAAGTGAGAATATATGTAAATGAGCTTGAAAAGAATAAAAAAAATAAAAATATAAACACAAAAATCTTATCGTCTTTAATTTTTCGCGCCAATTTAATTGCCAATATTGTAAATACTGTAAACCAAAGTACTGGAATAATTTTAAAAAATATTATTAACGATGAAAGAGGCGTTATTATCGTTACTAAATAAATTATTAAATCAAAAAGATAGTTATATCCGGATAATTGTGCACCCGAAAAAATTGGAGAAACAAAAGGAAACTGTTTGAATGAGTTTTCAATCAATGCTAAATGCCAAATTGCATCGTGTCCATGAACTCCCCAAAAATATATTCCGCATTTCTCCTGATAACAATAATTGCTTCCGTTGGGAAAACTTAAACTCATGTATAAAAAAAATGCCGGGACAATTAAAAAAAGCAGAAAAGGATGTTTTTTGATATAATCAAACACATGTCTCATAGATTGGCAATAATTACCGTTGTGTACCAAAATTACATTATACTGGATGACTTCTTTGATAGTCTTTGCAAAAACGCTGATGTTGACTTTCAACTTTATATTATTGATTTATCAGAACAAAAAAAATCGATTATTCCTCCTTCTCAATTAAAAGTTCAGATGATTACTGGTGAAAATAAGGGCTATGCACACGGAGTTAATTTAGGAATAAAAAAAGCAATGCAGGATGGAATAAATCACTTTTGTATTGTTAACAGTGATATTATTTTCTCTGCAAATTTTGTCCAAAACGTAAAACAATCATTGAGCGATAATCCTCACTCAATTATTGGTGGAAAAATCTATTACGCACCCGGATATGAATATCACAAGACTCGCTATCAAAAGATTAACTTAGGAAAAGTTATATGGTATGCCGGAGGAAAAGTTGATTGGAAAAACGCCCTCACTCCTCATCGTGGCGTTGATGAAGTTGACAAACAGCAATTTGATAAAAAAGGAGAGACAGAGTTTGTTAATGGTTGTCTTATGTGTTTTGATAAATCAGTGGTTGAAAAAGTTGGTTTATGGAATGAAAACTACTTTCTTTATTTCGAAGACTCTGACTATTGCGAACGCTCAAAACGAAAAAAAATAAAATTATTTTACGATCCGTCAGTTGTCATCTGGCATAAAAATTCACAGTCAACTGATGGCTCCGGCTCAAAACTTCATCAACAATATCAACGAAAAAATCAATTAATTTTTGGGTTAAAATATGCGCCTTTGAAAACTAAGTTACACTTAATCTACAATTATTGTAGATTTATTATCGATAACCGAAAACTTCAACTTTCCCAGGAACCTCATAAATCGTAAATATCTCATCAAAACTTATTTTATTTTCTTCCGGAGGAAACAGATCTCCTCTCTTTAATATTCCATCCATATAAAACTTTTGTTTACAAACTAAATCATAACAAATGATATACGTTAATCCCCTATCTCTTACCTGAAGGTTATGATCTTTCTTTAATAAGTATGAGATTCCGGAAATGTTCTGTTCTTTTGGAAAAACTTTAATGCTAATTAGGTTTGTTTTATCATATTCTTTTTTGTTTTGGATTTTATTATATTCCCAGGTATGTTTATGTTCATCGATTGCGTCTGCTATCGCCTTTTGATAATATAACGTCTTAATTCCAAAATCTGTGGAAAAATAATGAAACAAACCCACAGATGCGGTTAAAAATATTATAAAAAATACTCCAAATTGTAACACTGGGTTTATTCTATAAGAAGTTATAAATCTCGGCTTTTTATAACTTACAACTATCAAAAATATTTCTACGCAAATAATTATTGGAAAAATAACAACATACTCAACAGAAAACAAACGGGTATGAACAAGAAAATAATCTAAAGAAATTAGCAATATTGATATACCAATTTTTAAAATAAAAGGAATTCTTCGAATACACAAGAATAATCCAATGGATATAATGAATAAAACTGGGACGATATAAATTGTTAATTTTATATCTGATAAAAGTAATTGCTGTATTTGTAATGAACTAAAAGGAACTGTTTTTAAAAGCATAAACAAATGACTAATTGCTGCAAGTAGGATTATTAATCCATAAGCGACTAATTTATTAAACTCTGATGATTTCTTAAAGATGTAATATTTAACAAATAAAAACCATGCGTTGAGCATAAAAAAAACAAGCAGAATAATATTTTTCTCGATAAGCTGATCTTCAATATTCATAACACCAAAATGAATAAAAGAAATATTACTTATCAATAAACCAAAGAAAAATATAGAAAAATCAAGAATTATTTTAGTAAAAAATGGCAAAAAGGCAAAAATGGATAAAAAATACCATGGATGAATTTCTCTTGTAAATGAAAGATAGAATAAAGGACCAATAAAAGATAAAAACACAAGATTATTTAATTTCGTATTTTTTGTTTGAACAAAAACAAGAGGAAAAGTAATATATTTTATTCCCGCAGAGAAAATCAAAATTAGCCTTGAAAATAAAGTATTGTAATTGTCTAAAAGCAAACAAACACCAACAACAGCCAAACTAAGCCCAATTAGATCGTTATGACTATTAACTAAACCTTCCATCAAAATTAACGGTTGAGTGGCGAAAATCATTGCCCAATGTTTATTTTTTTTGTTAAGGAAAAAGATTGCTAACCAATAACTGCTTATAAATAAGAGCTTAAATAAAAAATAATTTAAAATAAATTTTCCCATAGCCAGAAAAGAGGGAATTAAGGTGAATAAAATAAAAGTTGGGCCATATGGATAAGTTCTATGAGTCCAGTGCATAAACCGAAGCCATGGATCACCTCTGAAATGTTCCGGTGTTAAAAAATACGGATTTTGATGATATGTGGTAACTATTTTTGCATCAAAGATATAATTAAATAAATCATGAGATAAGGCTGGGTACGCGAAAAGTAAAATTGATCCAACAATAAAACCAACTAATAAAGGATTCGTTTTCTTACCATACTTATAAAAATACCAATAAAAAGCAAATAGCCCGATGATAATACCAATATAAACATATACATTTGTCTGTCGATTAAAATATCCAAGTTGGATTATCCACTGTCTGAAAACTTCCCAATAATGATTGTTAAATAACGTGAGGTTAATATCAATTAAGCCATATGACCAAACCGTAATCCCAATTAAAAATAAACCATAAAGAAAAATCATAGTTTTATGGTCGACTGACAATTGAGAAAGAGTTGTTTTTATCTAATACTTTATATGGAATATTATTTACTTTTAAACTATCTGGTGCCCAATATCGAGTGATGACGACAAAATCTTTTTCGTCTGACTGAAACAATTTTAATAAACTGCGTTTTTCATCGGGAAGATCGATAATCGTTCTTATATTATCGCCTGAATAAAACACCGCAATGGGAAGATAGTCATCATCAAGATAACGTGTTTGTTTATACTTTGAGATTGTTTTTGAAATCGCAACATCGTCGGGAATATATTTTGATCCGGGGATAACTTCATTATAGAAAATTTTAATTTGAATATAGGAGATAAATGAAAAGAAAAAGATGAAAATAATATTTATTAATGTCTTATTAAAATTTAACTTCGTAATTTTTTTAACTAAAAAGAGGCTAAAGATGCCCAATTTATAAACTCCGAAACTACTGATAAAAACCATTGGCAAATATACTGGTATTAAGTGCCAAAGGTGGGTTTTTTCTGAAGTCAAGAATGGGTAAAGTACAAATAAATTCCAAAGAAGTATAGTTGCTACGGGTTTTTTTAGAAATGCAAGAGAGACGAGTAAAAATGACCCACCTAATAACCAAAAATAGTACCATTTTCTCACCCCCATATGTAAATAAAAAAGGGGCTGCTCAGCTTTTAAATGCAAATAAGAATCAAGGGTTTTTTTATTTCGCATTCCGGTAATGATGAAATGTTCTTCGATAAATAACGGATTTCTTGCAATATTTGCATGATACCACGGATAAACAACAACGAAAAAACCCGCTATTGCTAAAATTAAATACAATATATTTTTACGGATTTTAGTAAGCTGATGAAAATTAATAAATATAATTAATGGTAAGGCTGAAAGGCCAACGAGAGTTTTTGACATCATCAAACAGCCGAAAGCAATACCGACTAATGGAAAAAGATAAAATTTCTTACTAGAATATAAAGACAAAAATACAGTCAATATATAAAAAAATACAAAAATCGCATCAAGATTGCCAGATCGAACCCTAATTAGATACCAAACTGAGGTCCCAAGCATTAAAGCTGCCACATATCCAATAGTTTCATTTTTAAACAATTTTATCCCGGTAAAATAGACTAATATAATGGTAAATATACTTAATAAAACGGAAGGTAATCGCGTTGTAAACTCATTAATACCGAATAATTTATACGATGTTGCCATAAGCCAAAAACCCATTGGTGGATGGTCATAGTAGGGACGGCCATTCCAAGTCATATTGATAAAATCACCTGACTTAACCATATTGCGCGAGATACTTCCATACCAAGCCTCATCCCAACTTGTTAAAGTTTGATAATCTAAGCGATAAAAAAAGAAGAAACCAAAAAGAACAAGAAGAATTATTAATAAAAGATGATTTTTAGTAAAACCAATCAACTTTTTTATTACCATTAGCGGAAAATTAATGTATGAATTAAATTCTCATCTGAGGGAATATTTAAGTCGTCACCACTCAATTCATATTTCTCAATTCTAAAACCGGATTTATAACGCCAAACCTGCACTGGCTTTGCTTTAATTTTGACTTTTTCTGCCTTCCACCAATCATCCGAAATCGTTGGATTTCCGCTTGGAGATATTAATAAATAGGTAATTTTTTTCTTTGTGTATGGAAAAGCAATTTTGTTTTTAAATTGTTGCTGCGTGAAGTTCATGGCATAACGATTAGAATAACCAAACTGATCATCAGTAAAAATATAATATCCAAATTCTTTTCCTGCATCCTCATAGATACGCTTTGCTCCAAGATAATTAAACTTCCACGATCCTCCATCTCCACCAAAATAACTTTCTGGTTTAAAAAAGCCCAGATAATCATATCGTATGTTATAAAAACTAAAGATTATGAAAATTATAATAAATAAACGTTTGTCAATAAAATCATAAGTTGAGGCTAAAGTTAGGGCAACTAAACCAAGAAAGGGCCAATAATAATAGCCCCACATCATTCCACGATATCCAATTGTCATTATCCAATAACCAAAATAAAAATATAAGATTAAAAGGAGAAAAAGACGCTTATTGTAAAGTTTTTTATTCTTGAAAGAAACAACTAGACTATAAAAAAGTGGGATAACTAACAAATACAACATCCAATTATTATTTTTTGTTACAAATCCAACTCCATCAGTATAGGTGGAACGAATTCTCGTTCTAATAATATCATCAAGTTTTTTATCAACTTTACCGGTATTTTCTTTTCCGGTAGTATAATTCATTACTGATTTTGTCTGAAGAAACTGATGTTTTAAATCAAATAAAATAAAAGTTGAAAGAGGAATTAGAATAATAAGTAAGGACAGAATGTGAACAAATTTACGATTTTTAATAATTAAAAATAAAACTAGAGGAATAAAAAGAACTAAAATCGGGACTGCAAAAGCCATCTGAAACTGAATCATTAAACCTAGAACTAAAACTGTCCAAAGCAAATATTTATTCTTTTGGCTAAGCCAATATTGATAAAAAGTATAAATAAAAAGCGGGGCAAGAATTACTGCGCCAACTGGATTGAAAAAACTAGAAACTGAGAAAGCCAAACCAACCCCAGTCAAAGCTGCACCAATATAACCAACTTCCGGTGAAAAAACTTTTTTTCCAACAAAATAAACTGCATAACAACTCAAAACAAAGAGAACAACCCAAAACCACCCAACTACAGCGGGATTACCAGCTCCTATGATAAAAGCCGGAAGATTAAGATATGTCCACGCAGGACCGTGAAAAACACCCGGGATACCCCCAGAACGAGGTCCAATTAAAGTAATTGGCTTATACTTGACAACATCTTCCAAAAGTAGAAAGTCACGAGCGATATCAGTATGAAAAATAATATCTCCATGAAGAGCGAACCAAGAAGCAAAAAATAGGCTAATTAAAAAAACAATTAAGGATAAAATTTTAACAATTAGGTTTATTGAAAGAATATTATTTTCTTTATTTTTGACCATATTATTCTCACTATGATAGAATATTTATGTGCAAAAAGCAATTACCGTACTAATCTATACCCATAACGAAGAAAAGAATATTATTGACTGCATTATGTCAGCAAAACTTCTATCAGATAATGTCATCCTTATTGACATGGAAAGCCAGGATAAAACTACTCAAATAGCTAAAGAGCATAATGTTACAGTGTATAACTTCCCTTATTCACAGTATGTCGAACCGGCGCGTAAATTTGGCATTGAACAGGCCAAAACTAACTGGGTATTTATTTTGGACGCGGATGAGAGAATTACGGAGGAACTGGCGAAAGAAATAACAACAACGATCACACAATTTGAAATTCGAAATTCGAAATTTGAAATCAATAATAAATTTAAAATTAATAATTTAAAATTGAATAAAAATTACAAATTAAAAATTGAAAATTCTTATTATAAGATTTCCCGGAAAAACATCTTTGCCGGGAAAAAGTGGCTAAAACACGGTGGTTGGTGGCCTGACCAACAAATTAGACTGATCAATAAACGGTTTTTTGTCGATTGGCCAACTCAAATTCATTCAACACCGATAATTAAAGGAGACCGCGGCTTTCTCCAACAGCCACTACTCCACTTTTTCCACGGAGATTTGGAAACTATGGTTGATAAGACAATTAATTTTGAAAATATTGAGTCTGATTTATTACTTAAGGCCAATAAACCAGTTGCAACTATTACTTTTTTTAGAAAGTTTTTCGGCGAACTTTTCAGACGATTGATTGTTAAAAAAGGGTTTATGGACGGTATTATTGGTATAATGGAAAGCATCTATCAGGCTTTTTCCAAAACCATTACCTATTTATTACTCTATGAAAAGAAAAATTGTCGCTCTTTATAGTCCATACCTTGATGTTTTAGGTGGTGGAGAAAAACATATTCTTTCGATTTTACAGGTATTGGAAAAGGAAGAATATGAAATTAATATTTTTTGGGACACCAACCTCCAAAAAAAAATTGAGGAGCAGTTTTCGCTTCAATTTAGTAATAAAATAAACTGGCTACCTAATACTTTTAAAGATTCTGGTCAAGCCAGAATGACATTTATATTAAATAGAGCCAATAATCTTAAACAATTTGATATGTTTTTCTATGTAACCGATGGAAGTTATTTTCTATCCACAGCTAAAAAAAACTTTATTTTTTGTATGGTGCCACAAAAAAGTTTATATCAGATGAATTTTATTAATCGGTTAAAAACAAAAAACTGTAACTTTATTTGCAATTCAAAGTACACTCAATCATGGCTAACAAAATGGGGAATAAAAAATCAAGTGATTTACCCGTATATATCTAATGATTTTATTAACTTAGACATAAACAAGCTCAAACTCAAAAAAGAAAATATTATTCTATCCGTTGGTAGATTTTTTGGCCATCTTCACTCAAAGAAACAATCCGAAATTATCAAAGCGTTCAACAAACTTAAACAAGACAATTCACTGTATAAAGACTTTGAACTAATATTGGCTGGCGGATTGAGAGAAGAAGATAAGACGTATTTTGAATCATTGAAGAAACTAATATTGGATCACTCGGATATTATACTAGCGCCAAATCTTTCTTTTACTAAGCTACTAGATTTATACAAAAAAGCGAAATATTTTTGGCATTTTGCCGGGTATGGGGTTGATGAAAATGCAACTCCTGAATTGGTGGAGCACTTGGGAATAACTCCACTTGAGGCAATGTCGTCCGGATGCTTGACTTATTGTTACAACGCAGGAGGATCTAAGGAAATAATCCAAGATTATAAAAATGGGTTTTTATTTGACAATGCTGATAATTTGCTAAGAAAAATGGTTGCTTATAATCAAGCAAAAGACATCGTTCAATACGCTCATTCTTATGTTAAAGATAATTTTGGTTTCAAGATATTTGAAAAAAGAGTGAAAGAAATTATATAACTATGATATCAATTATCATTCCGACCTATAAAAACACTGAAGGCTTCTTAACCAATCTCAAACACAACTACCCATACCTAAAAGGTTGTGAGATTATTGTTATTAATGACAATCCGGACAATGATTTAACAAAAAAACTCGTGGTATATCAAAATATTGTCTTAATTCAAAACAGTAAAAACCTTGGATTTGCAAAAAGTATTAATATTGGAGTACAAAAAAGCCATGGAAGATACTTACTATTATTAAACGACGATGTATTGTTAAATAGCGACAATTTTAATGACAAGCTAAAACTATTTGAACAGAATAACAACTTATTTTCGATAAGTTTTGCTCAAAAAGAAAAAAACAGTCTAATTGTTGGTAAAAACAAGTTATGGTGGCAACGAGGTTTGTTTTTTCATAAGGCAGATGGTAATTTAATCTCTGGAGAAACTGGATGGGCAGACGGAGGCTGCTGTATAATTGATAAAAATAAGTTTCTAGAACTAAAGGGGTTTAACAAAGACTACTCCCCTTTCTATTGGGAAGACATTGACCTATCATACCGAGCTAAATTTAAGGGATGGAAAGTCCTATTTAATCCAGACGTTTTAGTTGAGCATCATCATGAAACCACAATCGGAAAGAGTTATTCAAAAAAACAAATAGAAATTATTGCTTTTCGCAATCAATTGCTCTTTACATGGAAAAACATACGGGGATCAAAAATGTGGCTACAACATCTCATCTTTTTGCCTTATAATATACTTTATTTTATTATTAAAGGTAAAGCAACATTTGCTTTTGGATTTGTAAACGCATTAGAAGTAATAATCAAATGAAAAACAAATTAATATATCCACTATTACTCGGAGCAGTTCTTATAAGCGTTTTCCTTAATTTATTTCGCTTTAATCAGGTTCCCCCTTGTCTGAATGCTGATGAAGTTGCTTTTGGATATAATGCTTACTCAATTGCACAGACTGGGAAAGATGAATTTGGAAATTTCCTACCACTGAGATTTGAATCATTTAAAGACTTTAAACTTCCGGTGTTTGTTTATTTTTCTGTCCCGTTTGTGAAACTGCTTGGGCTCAATGAACTGTCTACCCGTCTTCCCAATGTTGTTGTGTCAATCTTCTTCATTCCTCTTGTCTATCTAATCCTTAAAAAACTATTTAATAACTTTAATATCAGTGTTGTTGGAACGTATTTAATTGCATTAACACCATGGACATATATTCTTTCCCGTCACGCCCATGAAGGAGTAATTGGTGCGTTGTTAATGCTTCTCGCTTTGTACTTTTTACTTGACTTATCAAAAGGATTCTCTATCAAAGCAATGCTTCTCACCAATCTATTCATTATATTGGCTGCAAATTCCTATCACTCATATCGGATGTTTGTTTTCTTTTGGATATTCTGGCAAATTGTTTTATTAGGCTTTTATAAAACCAAGGTTAAATTCAATCGGATTTTTTTCTGGATTATTTTATTCTTTACGATACTAATTCCCCTATCAATTGATGCCGGATCAAGCTTAAACCGTGTCGGAAATTTACTTTTCACTCAAAATCCCGGTATTCATCTGCGACTGCAAGAATATCTAATTGAACATGGTTCAACTCTTATTCATAATATTTACACTCAAGGTATTGTTGATATCAGTAACCGTTATATCTCTCAAATTTCGCCGGAATTTTTTCTGATTTGGGGAGATAAGAACTGGCTTTTTGGTTATCAATACCTTGGCTTAATTACTCTGGTTGAATATGTTTTTATTTTTATTGGAGTTTATTATTTATTTAGAGAACATCAATTCCATCGATTTTTGTTATTATCTCTTCTTCTAATCTCCCCCATTCCAAATGCATTAACCTGGCAAGACGCATCTTTAATCCGAGTTTATTTTATGATTTTCCCACTACTTTTTATCACCAGTTATGGCTTAATTAATTTTTTATGTGATATAAAAAATTATCGAATCAGATTATTAACAGTTTTCGGGTTAATTTCAATGTATGGATTCTTTTTGTTATATCATTGGGACGTTTATCTCTTCCATTATCCTAAAAGGATCGAAGTAATTCGTGCATGGCAATGTGGATATAAGGAATTGGGTCAATATGTTAAGAATAACTACAATAAATTTGACAAATTTGTGATTACTGATCGTCACGGACAACCATATATTTATTTACTTTATTATCTGCAATATGATCCAGCAAAATATCAAAAACAGGCAATTATGACTATTCCTGATAGCTATGGTTTTGGACAGGTAAAAAGTTTTGATAAGTTTAATTTTCAGTTTTCGTACGATAATAAATCTAAGAAAACTGCATATATTGGTTATCCTGAAGAATTCACAGACTTAAAACTTGATCAATCAAAAATCAAAAAGATTCAAATCCGCTCTGAAGAAATTTTCTGGATCTATGAAAATCCCTGAGTTAGCACAAGTAGCGAAAATAGCTCACGTCATTCTGGTAAGTCCCGCGAAGCGGGACGCATCCAGAATCTGATAGAATTTTATTTCGTGTTATTATACCGCAATTCGTTAGATTCTGGACAAGCCAGAATGACGAATTGCTTGTTCTCACGAGTTTCCTAATGTTGAATGAATTAAACCAGCAAAGCAAGACTGAAGTTGTAGAAAGCATGAATTAAAATTGCAACCCACAAATTTTTTCTCTCAAGATATACAAAAGAAATCACTAAACTCAAAAGCATATCCGTCACCATAAATAACAAAAGTATATTTCCAGTGATTTTTAAATTTGCAAAGAGCATAGGAACATGAAGAAAAAAAAACAAAATACTTGAGAGAAATGTGGCAGATAAAAGATTTTTTGAATCAGCATATAAACGTTTCAAAACAAAACCTCGGGAAAGAATCTCTTCGGTGATTCCAGTGGCAAATGCCAAAACTACAATCATTAATATTGGTTGAGTAGTATTGAATTGGAGGTGTTTGTTCTTCAAATAATTTGCCAGGGCAATCGTAAATACAAATAATAAACCAATAGTAATACTAATTAACCAATCCACTTTTTTAAGTCTTTTTTTTAAATCAACCGCTTCAAAAAAAGCTGTTTTCTCAATCTTGATAACGTAATATACAACTGGCAAAACAAAAATTAATGGCTTTATGATTAACTCATCGATCCACTCTGCCAATCTAAAATTTGCACGATAAATACTCCACACAATCAAAATTATCGCCCAAACATTAAGTGTTTTTTGTGTTAAGGAAAGTGGTTTTTTCATTATGAATAATGTAGCTTTTTTTCAGAAAAAAATCAAGTGACATCTATACCCCTTTAAATAAACGAGAAAGTCGAACACTCAGCAGTCGAGAAATTTTACTTAATACTTTAACTGTTGGATTTGCTTCACCACGTTCTATTCGGGCAAGATAAGTTCGATCAATATCAGTAATGAAAGCCAGTTGTTCTTGAGATATTTTTCTTCGATGACGTTCAATCACAATACGCTCTCCTAGGCGCTTATATATAAAGTTACCCCGCATATACATGTAAAATATAAATCTGTGAAGAAATATGCAAGGGACTATAGTCATCATTTTGATCACTTTAGCTTATTGGAGAAGCAAAAAAAACACGATATACCATCTTTTATAATTGAGGCTATTCTAAAAAGTCCTTAAGCTTGCGAGCACGTGTTGGATGCTTTAACTTTCTAATTGCTTTTGCTTCGATTTGACGAATTCTTTCCCGTGTTACTTTAAACTCTCGACCCACCTCTTCCAATGTTCTTGGTTTACCATCCTCCAATCCAAAACGCATAATCAAAACTCTTTTTTCACGAGGAGAGAGTGTTTCCAATACTTTTCCGAGGGCATCTTTTAATAGTTCACGTGAAACTGTATCGTAGAGCATTGGTTGATTTTGATCAGCTACAAACTGCTCAAGCGTTGCTTCTTTATCATCACCAATTGGGGTGGATAGTGATTTTGGTTGTTGAGAAATTTTTAACAAATGTTCGATCTCTTCGGTTGTCTGTTCCATTTCTTTGGCAATTTCTTTTATGGTTGGCTCTTTTCCAATCTTTTGCGTTAAGCGCCTTTGAGTTTTGTATAGCCTATTTATTTGATCAACCATGTGTACAGGAATACGAATTGTGCGTGATTGATCGGCAATTGCACGGGTGATTGCCTGTCTAATCCACCATGTGGCATAGGTTGAAAATTTATATCCCCGACGCCAATCATATTTTTCTACACCACGAATTAAACCCTTATTTCCTTCTTGAATTAGATCAAGAAAAGTTAATCTTCTTCCCAGATATTTTTTTGCAATCGAAACAACCAAACGAAGGTTGGCTTTAATTAATGCGTCTTTTGCATGCTGATTACCTTTTTCATATTTTTTTGCTAAATCAACTTCTTGTTCAAATTTTAAAAGTGGCGTTCGTCCAATCTCTTTAAGATATTTTTTTATTGGATCAAGCGACTCACCGTGTTTTAATCCGACAATCTGTTCGATTTCTTTTTCCATTTCTTCAACACTTTTTTTTGCATCTATCTCTTCTCGGGTGGATATGGTTTCAAAAATATCAATCCCCTTTTTCAACACCTGATCAAAGAAATCATCAATTTCTTGAATGTGTTTTTCCGGATCTACACAGATAATTAAAATGTCATCCTGAACAATAAACCCATCAGACTCACCTTGCTTTAATAATTCTTTCCAAGTTTTTGGAATTTTTGAAATTAGCATAAGTGCAATTTTACAATGTTGAAAGCGTTTTTTCTACTGCTTGCAGTTCATTGGTAATTTTTAACATCTCAATTTCGTTTTTTTCTTGATCATCAGAGTCTGTTGTGGCAATTTGTTTAAGCTTTTCTTTTAGGTTAATTTTCTTTATTTCCCAAATAGTTCGTTGAAAATCTGACTTAATAGACGGAATGTCTTGAGAAGCATAAAGGAAAAGTTCATTAGCGGTTGCCTGCAGTTCTTTTGGCAATGTATTAATGAAAGTATTAATATCTGTTTTATCTTTATCATTAATATGTTCTTTTAAAAGAGATATTATTTTTCGCAATGCCGGTTGTTCAAAGTCGTTTTCTGACAGAGCCGTAAAAAATAAATTAGAAGTTGCAGATAAATCATCATTTTGAAGTAATAGACTGATGACATATTTTTCCAAAATAGATTTTCTTGGAATATTTGATGATTTTTCTTTAATTGAGCTGTCTGGAATTTCCACTTTTCGTGTTTTTTGAAACAAACGCAGACTTAACTCCAGTGTTTTTTCTGAAAGGTTAACCACTTGCGCTAGTTTATTAAGATAATATTCTTGGACAACAGGATTGGCAATCATGTTAATATAGGGAATCATTTCCTGGCTAATCTTTTTTTTATTAAACGCAGTTGATTCCGGATATTGTTTTTGAACTTCGCTAATTAAAAAGTCGTATACTGGAATTGGCTTGGCCAAAGTCTTTTTAAAAGCAGATAAGTCTTGCCTAATGGCTTCATCTGGGTCTTTTGCACCATCGATTAACAAAACTGAGAGTTCCACATCTAATCCCTCGGCTGCGCTAACACCGCGTTTCATTGCCTCAATACCAGCTGCATCTGAATCCAGTGCCAAATTGATTCTCTCCGTATAACGTTTTAGTAAAGTAATTTGTTCACGTGTCAAGGCTGTCCCCTTAATGGCAACAAAGTTTTCAAATCCATGTTGATATGGCATAATCACGTCAAATTCACCTTCAACAACGACTACTGACTTTTGTTTTTTAATTGCATCCCTGGCAATATCAATTCCAAACAAAGTTTCTCTTTTATGATAAATCGGTGTTTCCGGTGAGTTAATATATTTAGCAGCTTTTTCGTTTGGATCAAGCGAACGAGCAGAAAAACCCATGATATTTCCCCGACTATCACGCAGCGGAAAAATCAAACGACCGCGAAAACGATCATAATAACTTCCTTTTTCACTTTTTATTAAAAGACCGGCTGTTACCAAATCTTCCGATTCATATTTTTTTTTAGTAAGAAAATTTTGCAATGAATCCCAAGAGTCTGGCGCATATCCCAGTCCAAAACGTTCGGCAATTTCAAGCTTAATTCCCCGCTGCGTTAGATAGTCTTTGGCTTTTTCACCAAATTTGGTTTTATTAAGAATAAACTGGAAATATTGCGCTGCTAAAGAATTAATTGTGAAAAAATGTTCCTTTTTTTTCCAGTGTTCATCCGGAACCGTTCCTGCCTGCAACACCACTCCTGTCCGACGGGCAAGTTCTTGCGCGGCTTCATAAAAAGTGATGTTTTCCCAACGCATCAGAAAACCAAAGATATCTCCACCAGCTTGACATCCGCCAAAACAATGCCAAATCTGCCTTTCCGGAGAAACCACAAACGAAGGAGTTTTTTCTTGGTGGAATGGACAAACTGCCTTAAAATTCCGACCGTTTTTTTTCAGTGTAATATACGAGCCGATAAAATCAACAATATCGATCTTTTGCCGAATTTGATCTATGGCAGTATTCATCGTCTTATTCTACCAAAAAATCAAGGTAGAATGATTATGAGATTTAACTATCCTTTACGTAAATTGTCATTGCGAGAAATGACGAAGTCACCGTCATCAGGCGGGATCCCGCTGAGGCGGGACAATCCCGTTACCAACAGGACAAATTCATTCTGCTTTTCCGCCAACCTCTCCAAACCTCAACTCAATTCAACCACTACGATATGATAATCTAGTGAATAATTTTTAAAATATTTTTAGTACATTTAGTACATATTTGATACTATTAATAAACAAACTATGCGGATAATCAGTTGGAACATAAGAAAAGCAACGGAAAAAAGTTATGCCTGGAAAATTTTAGCTGATTTATGTCCAGATATTGCATTGCTTCAAGAAGTATCAAGTATTCCAAAGAATATTAAAGAGCTATTTGATATTAAATTTCATAAGGCTGTTAGTAAAACTGGAAAACCGCAACAGTTTGGTACTGCAATCTTTGTGAAAGGAAAGATTGTTAATGAATTGCCATTATCTTCTAAATATGATTGGGTTAATCAGGAACTCAAACATTTTACAGGTAATCTTATTTCTTGTATTGCGAAGCCTACGGGATATCCTGAATTAAATATCATTTCTATTTATAGTCCTGCTTGGTCAATAAACATCTCTAAATATCCGAATATTGATATTGCCGCAATAAAATTGAAACAAAATTCAAAGCTTTGGGTTACTGAGATTCTTTGGTCTGCTTTGAAAAATGCAAATTTAGTAGATTTACCTTGGATTGTAGGAGGTGATTTTAACTGTTCAGAAACCTTTGATTTAACTTTTTCAAGTGGAAACCGTGAGATCCTCGATAGAATGAATACGCTAGGTTTAACAGAATGTCTGCGAACATACAACGGCAAATTAACTCCAACGTTTAAAAGTCCGAGGGGTGATAAAATAATTCATCAAATAGACCATATGTTTGTATCGGATTCACTTTTTTTAAAAATGACATCCTCCCCGACGCAAGCGTCGGGGTATCCTCACCACAATTTTAGTTGGTCTTTGTGAACTTGAATATATTCTGTTTTTCGACCCTGTTCCTTAACATATCGTCCGATAGCTGTTTCATTG
>Ga0210058_1000287_pt1 | contig 49369 bp, 45 predicted proteins | sample CryGeymeta201511_FD_183979 | JGI IMG/M metagenome (GOLD analysis project Ga0210058, IMG submission 183979) | Groundwater microbial communities from Crystal Geyser aquifers in Utah, USA - Crystal Geyser metaG 2015-11 (SPAdes) (version 2) | ecosystem: Environmental > Aquatic > Deep subsurface >...
TCGGGATCGGCGCGAGATTAGCGGTGCGGTCGGTCATTGCCAACGCCCATGTCTAGATCAGCACAATGTCGTACTGCTCTTGCCCCATCGCGCTCTCGCTGTGCAGCGACACCGGTTTGCCGATGAACTCGGAGAGACCCGCCAGATGCTGACTTTCTTCGTCCAGAAACAGCTCGATCACTTTGGGCGAGGCCACCACGCGAAACTCTTTGGGATTGAACTGGCGCGCCTCGCGCAAGATCTCGCGAAAAATGTCGTAGGTAACGGTGCGCGCGGTCTTGACCATGCCCTTGCCTTCGCACAGCGGACACGCCTCGCACAGCAGGTGCGCCAGCGATTCGCGTGTGCGCTTGCGCGTCATCTCCACCAGCCCCAGCTGAGAAAAGCCGCCACACATGGTTTTGACGCGGTCGCGTTTGAGCTGCTTGCGCATCTCGTCGAGCACCGCCTGGCGATGTTCTTCGCGCTCCATGTCAATAAAGTCCACCACCACGATGCCGCCCAGGTTGCGCAGGCGCAGCTGGCGCGCTATGGCTTGCGATGCTTCCAGGTTGGTCTTGAAAATGGTGTCGTCAAAATTGCGCGCGCCGACAAAGCCGCCGGTGTTGACGTCCACCGTCGTCAGCGCCTCGGTCTGGTCGATGATCAGGTAACCGCCCGACTTCAGGTCCACGCGCCGACCCAGCGCTTTGGCAATTTCTTCGTCAATCGAATGCAGGTCAAAGATCGGGCGCTCGCCCTTGTAATGCTGCAGTTTTTGCGCGGCTGCAGGCATGAACTCCTCGCCAAAGGTTTTCAACACCTCAAATTGCTCGTGCGAGTCGACCTTGATGGTCTGCGTGGCCTCGGATGCCAGGTCGCGCAGCACACGTTGCAACAGGCTCAAGTCCTGATGCAACAAAGATGTAGCCGGCAGGCGTGTGGCGCCGTCCTTGACGCGTGCCCAGGCTTTGCGCAGGTAGGCAATGTCATCGGCCAGTTCCTGGTCAGTCGCGTCTTCGGCGTTGGTACGCAAAATAAAGCCGCCACCCATGTCGCCCACCAACGTTTGCACGCGCGCGCGCAGGGCTTCGCGCTGCTCGGGCGTGATTTTTTGCGACACGCCAATGTGGTCGTCCTGCGGTAAAAACACCAGCATGCGCCCCGCAATGCTGACCTGCGTGGACAGACGCGCGCCCTTGGTGCCAATCGGGTCCTTGATGACCTGCACCATCAGGCTCTGGCCTTCAAATACCCGCTTTTCTATCGGTGTTTGCGTGGCCGCGCTGCGCGCCATCGAAATCGTTTCGCCCTCCGCAGGCGGGTGCCAGACATCGGCCACATGCAAAAACGCCGCACGCTCCAGGCCAATGTCGATAAAGGCCGACTGCATGCCCGGCAGCACACGCGCCACCTTGCCCAGATAGACGTTGCCGACCAGGCCGCGCTCGAGCGTGCGCTCCACGTGCAGCTCTTGCAACGCGCCACCTTCGACGATGGCCACCCGGGTTTCCTGCGGCGACCAGTTGATCAATATGTCTTCTTGCATGTGTCATTGCTTTTATATAAGAAATATGCCTCTAGCCCTTATATAACAAGCGCAAGCAGCTATACAAAACCTAGCAATTGAAGCCCGTGTCTCGCAGCAACTGCGCTGTTTCAAACAGGGGCAGCCCCATGATACCGGTGTAGCTGCCCGACAGTCTGGGGATGTGCGCCGCCACCCTGCCCTGCACCGCGTAAGCGCCAGCCTTGCCGAGGGGCTCGCCGGTGGCCACATAAGCGTCAATCTGCGCGGCAGACATCGGTGCAAACGTCACCCTTGAGATTGAGACCGCCTGCACGCGCCTGTCCGCCGTTCCCAGCGCCACCGCCGTCAGCACCCGGTGCGTTTTGCCGGCCAATTGATCCAGCATGCGCGCAGCATCAGCTGCATCGGCGGGTTTGCCCAGAATCTCGCGCCCGAGCGCCACCGTGGTGTCCGAGCACAGCACTGGCGCAACGGCCAAGCCCCGGCACTGCAGCCGCGCCAGCGCCGCATCCAGCTTGAGCTGGGTGACACGCTGCACGTACGTCAGCGGGGCCTCGTGCGGCAACACCACTTCCAGTGCCTCGGCATCCTCCTGCGGTTCAGGCAGCAGCAGTTCATAAGCCACGCCCAGTTGCTCCAGCAATTGCGCGCGCCTTGGGCTCTGCGAGGCCAAATAGACAAAATTATTCACGGTGGTACGGGTGATGCGAATTAACAGACCAGGCGCGGTAAAGCTGCTCCACCAGCAGCACGCGCACCATGGCATGCGGCAGCGTCAAATCCGACAGGCGTATGCGCTCGTGCGCCGCCTGCTTGAACGCCGGGTCCAGCCCGTCGGGGCCGCCAATCACCAGCGCCACGTCGCCGCCGCCAAGTTGCCAGTCTTTGAGCTTGCCCGCCAGCGCCATCGTCGTCAACGGGGTACCGTGCTCGTCCAGCGCCACAATGCGGCAGCCCTTGGGAATAGCGGCCTCGATGCGGGCGCGCTCCGCCGCGTACAGGGTTTCGAGGGACTTGGACGCGCGTGGCTCGGTTTTGACGGCCTTGAGCTCGACCTTGATCTCAAAGGGAAAGCGTTTGGCGTAGTCGTCCCAGGCGGTTTGCGCCCAGTCGGGCACGCGCTGCCCCACGGCAACAACGATCAGGCGCACGCTCAGGCTTTGCGGGGTGCCGGCTTGCCGGTCTTTTTGGCGGGTGCGCTGCGGGGAGCACGCGTTGCCGATGGGGTGGCCGCTTTCCTGGCAGCAGGTTTTGCCAGGGCATTCACCACCAGCGTCTTGACCCGAGGTTTGGCTGGGGCTTGCAGATCATTTTGGCCTTTAGCCCTTGTCTTACTTGCGCCAGTAGCACCTTTTTTCGCAGCAGCGGCTTTGGCTTCTTGCACCTTTTTCAACTGCGCCTTGGACGGAAAAGCGGCTTCAACGCCCTTCTTGGCAGCGCTGGAGCGGCGCAGGCTGGATTCAGGCTTGGCTGCACGCGCAGGCTGCGTAGGCGCAGCAGGCACCCGGGCGGCCTTGGCCACCACCGGCTTGGCCGCACCCAGTTTCAGGCGCACCGGCTTCTCGCCCCACAGCTCTTCCAGGTTGTAGTAGGTGCGGATGTTGGGCTGCATCACATGCACCACCGCGGCACCGCAATCGACGATGATCCACTCACCGTTGTCTTCACCTTCCACCCTGGGCTTATGGAAACCCGCGTCACGCACCGCGTCCACCACGCTGGCGGCCAGCGCCTTGGTTTGCCGGTTGGACGTGCCGCTGGCGACAATGACACGCTCAAACAGCGGCGACAGACTTTCGGTGTCAAACACCACAATGTCTTGCGCCTTGACGTCTTCGAGGCCGTCGACGATGGCGCGCTGCAGTTTTTGCACGTCTTTTTTGGCTACCGTGGCGCTGGCAGGCTTGCGGGCGGCGGAGGGAGAAAGTTTGGTTTGGGCAGAAGTGGACATCAAAAGGTGAGGTAAAGGTGATGGTCGGCAATATACCGCGCAACGGACGCGCCGACCAGTGGCGTCACGTTTTGCCGGGCTGCAACCGCCTGGCGAATCGAAGTGGCGTCGATGTCCAGCGCGGGCAACTGAAGACGCAAAAACTGACCAGGGTACGCAATTTCAGCGTCAAATTGTGCTTTAGCCCCTGTCAAATAAGGTCTTTCAGCTACGCAAATTGTAGCTGATTTGACAATCTCCTGCCAATGCTGCCAGGTTGTCAGGGCTTGCGCCTGATCTGCACCAATGATCAAAAACCACAGCGCCTGCGGCGTTTCAGCGCAAAGTTCGCGCAAGGTGTCCAGGGTGTAGCTCGGGCCGCGGCGCTGCGTCTCGCGCGCATCGACGCGTGCCTGCGGCAGCGATGCAAACGCCAGTTCGGCCATCGCCAGCCGGTGCACCGCTGGCGTCAAGCGCCTGGGCTTGTGCCACGCCTGCCCCGTGGGAATGACGTGCAAGGTGTCGAGCTGAAGCTGTTCAATGGCCACCTGCGCCAGCGCCACATGCGCCAGGTGCGGCGGGTCAAACGCGCCGCCCAGAATGCCGACGCGCCGGGGCACCGCAGCGACCATCAAACCCAATCCCGGCGCACCAGAAATTGGCTGTAGAGCGCGGCCTCAGGGGTACCCGCCTCAGGCACCTGGTTGTAGGCCCAGCTCACCAGCGGCGGCATCGACAACAGAATCGATTCGCTGCGTCCGCCCGACTGCAGGCCAAAGTGCGTGCCGCGGTCCCACACCAGGTTGAATTCGACGTAGCGGCCACGCCGGTAGAGCTGGAACTCGCGCTCGCGCTGGCCGTAAGCGCTGTCCTTGCGCTTGCGCACGATCGGCACGTAAGCGTCCAGAAACGAATCGGCCACCGCCTGTGTCATGGCGCGGCTTTGCGCCAACCCCAGTTCAGAAAAATCGTCATAAAACACACCGCCAACGCCGCGCGGCTCGTTGCGATGTTTCAGATAAAAGTACTCGTCGCACCAGGTCTTGAAGCGCGGGTACTTGTCCTCACCAAAGGGCGCGAGCGTGGCTTTGCAGCTCTGATGAAAGTGCACCGCGTCTTCTTCAAAACCATAGTACGGCGTCAAGTCCATACCGCCACCAAACCAGCAGACCTCGGCGCCGTCGTTGGCCTTGGCGGAAATCATGCGCACGTTCATGTGCACCGTGGGCACATAGGGGTTGCGCGGATGGAACACCAGCGACACGCCCATCGCCTCAAACGGTGCGCCAGCCAATTCGGGGCGGTGCTGCGTGGCCGAAGGCGGTAGCCTGGGGCCGCTGACGTGCGAAAAACCGCAACCGGCGCGCTCAAACACCGGGCCACCTTCCAGAATCTGCGTGATGCCGGTTCCCTGCAAGGGCTCGCCCGGCGCCTTTTGCCAGGCATCGGTCAAAAACGGCGTGCCATCAATGTCTGTCACCGCCGTGGTGATGCGCGCCTGCAGGCCCCGTAAATACGTCGCAAAGGATTCAGCTGCCGTCACGTTGCAGCGCCTTTGATAGCACGGTAGCCAATGTCGGTGCGGTGCTGCATACCGTCAAAATGGATAGCCGAGGCGACCTCGTAAGCGCGCTGCTGCGCTTTGCGGACGCTGTCGGCCAGCGCTGTCACGCACAGCACGCGCCCGCCGGATGTCTGCAGTTGGCCGTCTTGCAGCGTGGTACCCGCGTGGAAGACGCAGGCGTCTTCTGCCTCGGGCAGGATCCCAGTGATCGCATCCCCCTTGCGCGGTGCGGCCGGATAGCCGTGAGCAGCCAGCACCACACCCAGCGCGGTGCGGCGGTCCCACTGCAGTTCGATCTGATCAAGCTTTCCGTGCGGCCCAGGCTCGGTGGCGGCCATCATCACATCGACCAGGTCGGTTTTCAGGCGCATCATGATCGGCTGGGTTTCGGGGTCGCCCAGGCGGCAATTGAATTCGAGCGTCTTGGGCTTGCCCTGCGCGTCAATCATCAGCCCGGCGTACAGAAAACCGGTGAAGGGGATGCCGTCTTTTTCCATGCCGCGCACGGTGGGCAAGATGATGTCGCGCATGGCGCGGGCGTGCACGTCGGGCGCGACCACCGGCGCGGGTGAATACGCACCCATGCCACCGGTGTTGGGGCCTTCGTCGCCATTGAGTAAACGCTTATGGTCCTGGCTGGTCGCCAGTGGCAACACATTTTTGCCGTCGACCATGACGATGAAGCTGGCCTCCTCGCCCTGCAAGAACTCTTCAATCACGACGCGCGCGCCACCGAAGTTATGGCTGACACCCAGCGTGTTGTCGACCAGCATGAAGTCGATGGCCTCGTGCGCTTGGACGGCCGTCATCGCCACCACCACGCCTTTACCAGCGGCCAGACCGTCGGCCTTGACCACAATCGGTGCGCCTTTCGCGTCGATGTAGGCGTGCGCCAAAACCGGATCAGAAAAGGTTTCGTACTCCGCCGTGGGAATGCCGTGGCGCTTCATGAACGCCTTGGAAAATGCCTTGGAACTTTCCAACTGCGCAGCGGCCTGCGTGGGGCCAAAAATGCGCAAACCATGTTTACGAAACTCGTCCACCACACCCGCGGCCAGCGGAACCTCGGGCCCCACCACCGTCAGCACAATTTTGTTTTCTAAGGCCCAAGCACACAGCGCCTGCACGTCTGTGATCGGCACGTTCTCAAACCGGGCGTCAGCTGCGGTGCCGCCGTTGCCTGGCGCCACATAAATCTTGTGCGTGCGCGGCGATTGCACCAGGCGCCAGGCCAGCGCGTGCTCGCGGCCACCGCCGCCGATCACCAGGATTTTCATAGACTGTCCGTGTCGAGTTCGGCGTTGTGGTAAACCTCTTGCACGTCGTCGAGGTCTTCCAGCGCGTCCAGCAGTTTCTGCATGCGCGCGGCGTCGTCGCCGGTCACTTCGATCGGGTTTTCCGCGCGCATCGTGACCTGCGCGTCGTCTGGGGTCAGGCCCACAGCCTCCAGCGCGTTTTTGACGGCTTCAAAGTCGGCCACGGCGGTAATCACCTCGATGGCACCATCGTCGTCGGTAATGACGTCTTCAGCGCCGGATTCCAGCGCCACTTCCATCACCTTGTCTTCGCTGATTCCTGGGGCAAAAATGATCTGACCGCAGTGCTTGAACTGGAACGCCACCGAACCCTCGGTGCCCATGTTGCCGCCAAACTTGGCAAACGCGTGGCGTACTTCGGCCACGGTGCGCACCCGGTTGTCGGTCATGGTGTCAACAATGATCGCCGCGCCACCGATGCCGTAGCCCTCGTAGCGGATTTCCTCGTAGGTGATGCCTTCCACGCTGCCGGTGGCCTTGTCGATGTTGTACTTGACGCGGTCGGCCGGCATATTGGCCGCCTTGGCGCGGTCCACCGCCAGGCGCAGACGTGGGTTGGTGCCCAAGTCGCCGCCACCGGCGCGCGCCGCCACTGTGATTTCACGGATGATGCGGGTCCAGATTTTTCCGCGTTTTTCGTCCTGGCGGCCTTTGCGGTGCTGAATATTGGCCCATTTACTGTGTCCTGCCACGGGAAATCCTTTAAAAATTCGTTACGCTATGACATTTAGTTTGTGCGAGTCCTGCGATTGTACTTTTTGAGGTTGACATGCCTGAACCCATCCTGATCGCCCAGCACGGGCAAACCCAATGCTTCCTGCAGCCCGACAAGGCCAACCGCCACGGGCTGATCACCGGGGCTACCGGCACCGGTAAAACCATCACGCTGCAAACCCTGGCCGAAGGTTTTGCCAAGAACGGCGTACCGGTGTTCATGGCCGACATCAAGGGCGACCTGACTGGCATCTCACGTGCCGGAACATCTACACCAAAACTGGCCAAGGTGCTTGCAGAGCGTGGGCTGACAGCTCCTGAATACGCAGCATTTTCAACGACCCTGTGGGACGTTTTTGGCGAGCAGGGCCACCCGGTGCGCGCCACCGTGAGTGACCTGGGCCCGCTGCTCCTGGCGCGCATGCTCAATTTGAACGAAACCCAGGCCGGTGTACTGCAACTGGTGTTCAAGATTGCCGACGACGCTGGATTGCTGCTCTTGGACATGAAAGACCTGCGCGCCATGTGCCAGCATGTGGGTGACAACGCATCGAGCTTTACCACCGAATACGGCAACATCAGCGCCGCCAGCATCGGTGCCATCCAGCGCGGCCTGATGCAGATTGAAGAACAAGGCGGCGACAAGTTTTTTGGTGAGCCGATGCTCAATATTGACGATTTCATGCAGACCGACTCCCAGGGCCGCGGCATGATCAACATTCTGGCCGCCGACAAGCTGATGAACGCGCCACGCCTGTACAGCACGTTTTTGCTTTGGATGCTGTCCGAGTTGTTTGAGAACCTGCCTGAAGTGGGCGACCTCGATAAGCCCAAACTGGTGTTTTTCTTTGACGAAGCGCACCTGTTGTTCAACGACGCACCCAAGGTGCTGATCGAGCGTATTGAACTGGTGGTGCGGCTGGTACGCAGCAAGGGTGTGGGCGTGTATTTTGTGACGCAAAACCCGCTGGACATCCCCGACAGCGTGCTGGCGCAGTTGGGCAACCGGGTGCAGCATGCGCTGCGCGCCTTCACCCCGCGCGACCAGAAGGCCGTCAAGAGCGCGGCCGACACCATGCGACCCAACGCGGGTCTGGACATTGGCGCGGCCATCACCGAACTGGCCGTGGGCGAGGCGTTGATCAGCTTTCTGGATGAAAAGGGCCGGCCCAGCCCGACCGAACGCGTTTACGTGTTTCCGCCAGCCAGTCAAATTGGTCCGATCACACCCGAGCAGCGCCAGGCCTTGCTGCAGGACTCGATCGTCGCTGGGGTCTACGAGAAAACGCTCGACCGCGAATCCGCCTTCGAGAAAATCAAGGGGCGCGCTGACACCCGGGCCGATCAGGCTAACAAGTCAGATGACGCCAACAGGCCCGGTGCAACGACAGCCAGGGGTGGCGCAACATCGGCTCCAGGCGAGGGCGGTGGCTTGCTCGACAGTTTGGGCTCTGGCCTGGGTAGCCTGCTGGGCGGCGGCGGTGGCAGGCGCACCAGCGCGGGAGAACAACTCTTTAAAAGCGCCGCCAGCTCGATCGGCCGCGAAGTGGGCCGCCAGATCATTCGCGGCGTTCTGGGTGGCATTTTTGGCGGCAAGCGCTGATACAGCAAGCTTAATTCACTCTTATTTTTGAAGCAAAATCATGTCTCAACCTGACTCCATGGTCCACGTCATCGACCACCCGCTGGTGCAACACAAGCTCACGCTGATGCGCCAAAAGAGCGCCAGCACCACCAGTTTCAGAACGCTGCTGAACGAACTTGCCATGCTGATGGCCTACGAGGTCACGCGCGACATGCCGCTGCAAGACATCGAAATCGAGACCCCGCTGGAGAAAATGACCGGCAGAGTCATCGACGGCAAAAAGCTGGCGCTGGCGTCGATCCTGCGCGCTGGCACCGGGCTGCTCGATGGCTTTCTGGCGGTGGTGCCCGGCGCGCGCGTCGGCCATATCGGTCTGTACCGCGACCCGGCCACCCTGCAGGCGGTGGAGTATTACTTCAAGATGCCCAAAGACATGCCCGAACGCGACGTGGTGGTGGTGGACCCGATGCTGGCCACCGGCCACTCGGCCATTGCCGCCATCACGCGCATCAAGGCGACGCAGCCGCGCTCAATCAAATTTGTCTGTCTGGTGTCGTGCCCGGAAGGCGTCAAGGCGTTGCGCGAAGCACACCCCGACGTGGAACTGTTTACCGCGGCCATCGACCGCCAACTCAACGACCATGGCTACATCCTGCCCGGCCTGGGCGATGCCGGTGACCGGATTTTCGGGACGCAGTAGCGCTCAAAGTGTTCAATCAGATGGTTTCTGATTGCCTCATAAAAAAACCGCTGACAAGCAGCGGTTTTTTTACGAGGCAATCAGGTTCAGTATTTCAGAACCAGCTTTTCCATCTGTTCTTTGGTGAGGCCGGGGACATCTTTGCGGGCTTTGAATCGGTTCAGGTTCCAACCGCCTTCGCCCACCCAGGCTTTCAAGGTTGCCAAGTTCTTGGCGCGTTCCGCTTCGGTTTCACCGAGATGCTTGTACATGTTGCCTGGCTTGCCACCTGCGTACTGGCTGGTTCCGTCGTCCAGACGCCGCATGAACGCACCAGCATCGGGGTAGGCGATCAATTGCAGCACCGTTTCGTAAGTGTCTACGCGCGGACCGACCTTTTCTTTTTTGTACTTGTCTTTGGCCAAGTCATATTCTTTGATCGTTGGCGCCCCTGCCGCAGCAGAGTGACAATCTGCGCAGTGCGTCTTCAACATCGGCGCAACGTCAGCGCGATAGGTGACGTCGGCAGCAACGGCAGTTCCTGCGGTGGCGGCACAAGCCACCAAAACAGGCAACGCGACGGTAGCGACAGCAGCAGCGGCAAAGTGATTTAATTTCATGAGAGCTCCTTGGTTGAAAAACCTGAATATATCTTAATTTACTGCAACTTTTTTACCAAACAGCTCAGACGGCGCCGGGCCGCTCGGTTCGGTATGGGCGATGCCGTAATGGCATTCAATGCAGGTGGTGCCTTCGGCCTTGGCCTTGGCGTGCTTCTTCTGGGCGACGCCAGACTGCGCATCGACATCCATCTTGTCAGCGCGGTGGCAACTGCGACACTGGTGCGAGTCGCTTTCCATCATCTCTTTCCAGACCCGCTGCGCCATCACAGCGCGCTTGGCTTCAAACTTTTCTTTGGTGTCAATCGATGGCGAAATGTAGGTGTAATACATGTCCTTGGACGCCTTGATCTTGGCCAGAACCAGCGGACCTGGGGTGTGCGGCACGTGGCAGTCGGTGCAGATGGCACGCACACCGGTACGATTCTTGTCATGGATTGTGCCCTTGTACTCGGCAAAGTTGTAGGACATTTCATGACAGCTGACGCAGAACTCTTCGGTGCTGGTAGCGGCCAAGACGTAGGCACCCGAAATGCCAACCCCCACCGAAAATACAAAAAGTGCGACCAGGCCGGTAAGGGTCAGTTTCCAGTGGTTTCGTAAAGTTTTCAGAATCGACATATCAACGTTTCCTGTGAATGATTTCTGGGCGCGATGCTACATCCATCATCAAAAGTTACCAAGCCGAAAAGTTGATTCAGATCAAAGAACATCGCTTTACACGCCAAAGCAATTTTGGCGCGACCAGTTCGATGCAAGTCAGACGCCAAAGTTCTCTGGCATCTGGATTGCGATCACTTCACCGCGCGCGGTGGCGACGCCAGCGGCGTAAACCGTCGTCTCGATCACCACCTTGCGTCCCTTGATTTCCTTGACCCGGCCACGAATTTCGATGGTCTCGCCGATGGGCGTGGGTTTCAGGTAATCCACATGCAACGAGCCGGTGACAAACCGGAAAGCCGGTAGCGTGTCCATGGCGCGGCCCTCATGGCGGTACATGGCCGCCGCAGCAGTACCCGTGCTGTGGCAGTCGACCAACGAGGCCAGCAACCCGCCGTAGGTAAAACCTGGCACCGCAGTGTGGTAGGGCTCCGGTGTAAACCGAGTCACGGTTTCATCTCCGTCCCAGAACGTCTTGATACGGTGACCATGGTCATTTTTTGAGCCGCAGCCGTAGCAATGCGCCAGGTTTTCAGGGTAGTAGTCTTGAAAAGCTTTCATGGTGTCTCCTGTTGGTGGATTTTTGCGGATTGAAAATTCAGTGCGCCACGTGCAACTTGGCATGGATTTTTTGTGTGGTGTACCAGACCGCCCACAACACCACCGGCACCAACGCGCCGGCAGCCAGTTCGGGGTTGATCGGCAAGCCGGCCGCCTTGAGCGCCTTGCCACCGTAGAGCAACAAGCTGATCACGTAGTAAGAGATCGCTGCGATCGACAGGCCCTCGACCGTGCTTTGCAATCGCAACTGGGTTTCTTGCCCGCGGGTGAGTTTCTCCAGCAACTGCTGGTTTTGCACTTCGGTGGCAATATCGACCCGCGTGCGCAGCAAATCACTGGTTCGCGCCACCCGCTCTGACAGCGAGCTCAGGCGTTGTGCGGTCGCAGCGACCGTGGCCATGGCCGGCGACAAACGGCGCTGCATGAATTCACCAATGGTTTGGGTGCCAGGAATGGCTTTTTCACGCAACTCCTTGATGCGCTGGTTGACCAGCGTGTAGTACGCCTGCGTTGCAGAAAAACGGTAAACGTTTTCCGCGGTGGCGCGCTCAACGCTTGCTGCCAACGCCACCAAAGTGTCCAGCAGATCCTGGTCTGAAGCGGTCTTGTTCTCCAGCTTTGCCGTGCTGTCGGCCAGCGCCGCTTCGAGCTGTGCCAGCGTCGGCGACAGAGCCTTGGCAGCGGGCAGTCCGCGCAGGGCCATCAGCCGATAAGTTTCAAGTTCCAGCAAGCGCGCCGCAATACGACCAGCGCGCGTTTGACTGGTTCCCTCGGGCGCGATGACCAGCATGCGCTCAAACCCATCCGGGCGCAGGCGGAACTGCGTCAGCGCCCACGAATGCCCCATCGGGTGGCGGTAGCCATGGCGGTCGATTGCTTCGCCCGGCGCGCCGCCCGCCTGGACATTGCTGCCCATCAAGGACGCCACCACCGTTCGCCCGCCCAGCCACGTCATCGCTTGCGCCATCAAGGCACCCGCATCATCGAGCGAGCCATTGACCATGGCCAATTGAACAGCAGCAATGGTTCGACCTGGAATCTCACGCAACCAGTCACCCGAGACCGCCAGTTGCGCCAGCAAATCAGGCTCCGCTGCGCCAAGCCAAGCTTGGCAAGCCAGGGGCTGCACCACGGAATAACGGGTAAATTCGCTATGCCTCTCCCATTTGACCGTCAGTCCATTCAGCCGCAAGCGTACAAAATTGCCACTCAGGGCGTCGTCTGCCAAATCTGCCTGCCCCGGCAACCGCCGCAGGTGAGCGTACTCCAGGTCTCGGCTGATGCCCTCGTTGAGAACGGCAACGTAGGTGATCAGCGCGGGCAGCTGTATGCGCGCAGGAGGACGGGCGTGTACTTCATCGTGCACGGTCTGACGCAGCGCATCGTCGGCGGGGAGAATATTGTCGGGAGCGTTCATGGTGGTTCTTTTGCAGGCAGCGGCATTAAAGGCTACTGACGAACGCATCCACATCCGGCCGCAAACGCCTTGCCTTACGCTTGGTTGCCGTACCCACATTGATGCAGCAAACTGCCCGCTCGCCCTCACTCAAGCCAAAGCATCGCGCCAAGACAGCCGATCGCATGGCCTGGCCACTGGTCAAGCCAGCACCAAAACCCAGACTATGTGCCATCAACAAAAAATTCTGGAGGGCAGCGCCAACGCTGATCATCCGCTCCAGCGGGTCAATATCAGGCTCGCCTGGGCCCAGCCTGGCGACCGCCAGCGCCACAAAGGGAGCGCGAAACGCCTTTTCGCGCGCCTGTTCAACCTGTTCTGTCGTCGCTTCTGGGTCGCGCTCATACAAGGCCTGACCAAATACCTCAGCCAGCAGTTCACGCTTGTCGCCTGGCACCACGACAAATCGCCACGGCCTGATCTCACCATGGTCTGGGGCAGCAGCAGCAGCCAGAAACATCAGTTTGACCTGTTCGGGGCTAGGGCCGGGCTCGACCAGACGTTTGGGCAAAATGCTTTGGCGCGATGTGATCAAGGTCAACGCAAAGTTGGCTTCATCAAAGGGCATTGAGGCGTCTGGAGTCATGACGCAATCTTAGTGCCTGCCATGCCGATCACGTCACCCAGACCGTAATCAAGCAAGAAAAAAACATCAAAAAAAAAGCTTGCTGCGATAAAAATAGCAGCAAGCCTTTATTTTTGGCGGAGCGGACGGGACTCGAACCCGCGACCCCCGGCGTGACAGGCCCAAATTGCTACAATCTTGAAACCTAGCATCCATGAGCCTCCCAAGGCATTTGATAAATAATTTAATAGCATTTGGGGACAATTTGGGGACAGTGCGGTTTTACTTTTTGGAGCATTCAATGGCCAACTTCACGCAGCGGGACAACGGCAATTGGCAGGCAAAAATTCGACGCACTGGCTGGCCCGACCAATCCAAAACATTTCAAACCCTTGAAGCCGCCCAACAGTGGGCTCGTGCAACAGAACGTGAAATGGACATCGGAGCCTTCATCAATCGCAACGACGCCGAAAAAACAACCTTCGCCGTTGCCGCTAACCGCTACAAGACTGAAATACTACCAAGCAAACGTGGCAAGGACCGTGATGTCTACAAAATTAATCAGTTGATTGAAAAATTTGGACCGTATTCGCTTGCGTCAATCAGTGCAGCCATGATTTCTGCTTTCAGGGACGAGCGACTCAAAGCAGTCGCCCCACAAACAGTAGTGCATGAAATCAACATGCTTTCCAGAATTTTTAAGGCGTGCGCAATGGACTGGGGCATTGCTCTCCCTCAAGGCATACCTACCGCTCTCGTTCGAAAACCAGCGGTGGACAATGATCGTGATCGACGCCTTGAGCTAGGCGAATGGGAAAGAATTAAACCCTCACTTTTAGCCTGCACCAGTCCCATTCCATTGGCCGCTGCGGAGTTTGCAATTGAAACTGCTGCCCGCCAATCCGAAATTGCATCATTAGTCTGGCGGGAGGTTGACCTCAAGCAGCGAACCGCACGTTTGCGTGGCGTAAAGGGAGAGGAAACAAAAAATGGTGACCTGTTCCGCGACATTCCACTTTCAACCCGTGCAGTTGCGATCTTGACTGGACTCCCCCGAGCAATTAAAGGACGGGTCTTTACGCTGTCTCAAAACGCGCTCAAACTTTCATGGCAAAGGGCTATCAAACGGGCACGAAAAAGCTATGTGCACGAGAAGTTGCGAAAGGAACTTTTGGAATCAGGTTTCAGTGAATATGCCGTGGCTGCAGAAATTAGGGCACTGATTTACCACAAGAAAAAACCACACCCGACAACATTGAAAATTCTCAAAGAAATCGACAAATCAGACAAATTTCTTGATGACTTGCATTTCCATGATCTTCGCCATGAAGCTACTTCTCGATTGGCGGATAAATTGCAAATGCACGAACTGATGAAAGTCACCGGCCACAAGACGAGCGCCATGGTTGCGCGGTATTACCATCCAAAAGCTTCCGAACTGGCGTTGAAACTTGGCTGACGAAAGCAGCCTAATTCTTCGCCTTAATCGGTGAATTTTTAGCGTATTTGTCCAATGCCTTGAGCAAGTTACCTGACTTGGACATTTCACTTGTCAAACCTTGGGCTACAGCTATTTCCTTTACTGACATTGAATCGGTCAAATCAGTTAGATTGCTTGATGCTTTGGTCCCAGCAGTTGAGTCACTGGATGCTGAAAGGCTATACAAGGCATAGGCAACGACCTTGTTTGCCGGGACTCCCTCACCATACTCGTACCTGACGCCAAGATTGAGCTGAGCGATGGGATTGCCCTGATTGGCGGCCAGTCGGTACCACGTCACCGCTTGTTTGTAATCCTGTGGTACCCCTCGGCCGGTTTCATACATGATGCCAAGATTGACCTGCATAATGGCATTACCCTGATCGGCGGCCATTCGATACCATTTCACCGCCTCATGGTAGTTCTGCGGAACACCTCTGCCGCCTTCGTACATGCTGCCAAGGTTATTTTGTGCACCATCGTCCCCTTGATTGGCTGCCAATCGATACCACTTCATTGCTTCTTTGTAATCCTGTGGCACACCTTGACCGTTTTCGTACATGATGCCAAGGATTCGTTGTCCCGTGGAGATGCCCTGTTCAGCGACTAATCTAAACCACTTCATCGCTTGCTTATAGTCTTGGGACACGCCCCAGCCGTTGGCGTACATGAGGCCAAGATTCTTCTGTGCATCGGCATCGCCTTGATCAGCAAGCGGCCTCCATTCGCGCAATGCCGTGGCATAGTCTTGATTGTTGAAAGCTGCAAGGCCTTCATCAAAACCAGCAATTGCTGGGTGGGGAAAAAGTAGGGAGAAAGAAAGGGATAGTGCTAAAACGGCAGTGTTCAGGAGTTTCATGGCGTTAAAGTGGTTTGGGGTTAATTGGAATAATTAGTTACTGCGCGTATTGACGAGCTAGAACATTACCGAGCGATCACAACTTCATTTATTCCACCAATACATGCTTTCGAGTCAATTCCAACCTTTTTAGAACCTTCTTCATTCTTCATGAGTCTGTACTGTTTAGCATCACTGATTAAGGTAGATTTAATTTTATCCTTCTCTTCGGCGGTTGTCGCACCCATAGATTCGATGAGTGCCTTCGTATAGCTGGTTGCCATTTGAAGAATAACACTCGAACCAGAATCTTCTTTCATCCCTTGTGCGTGATTATTAGCCTTGTTAGTAGCATCAATGTAAAAAAGTATCGCAGCGCATCGACGAAGCCCAATACTCTGTTTACCTTTCTCATTGGAATTTAGAAGCTCTTCAACACTCCAATCCATGTCTTTGACTTCCTTAGAAAGCAAGGCAGCAGATTGTGATTTTAATATTCGCTTAACAAGCCAAATTTCATTTGGTTGCCATTCACTAGCTCTTTTTTGAATACTTATTCGAGCTCCAAAATCAATTTCTGGCTCGATTAAATCACGTAATTTTATTGCAGATTGATTTCCTTTAGCAGAGGATAACAAAAGCCAAAAGTAGGCGGTTTCAAAGTTCTGTACTACACCAGCTCCTTTTGCATACATAAGGCCAACATTGTATTGCGCGATCTCGCTTCCCTGATTTGCCGCTTTACTATACCAGTAAACTGCTTTTTCGTAGTCTAAATTTACTCCGATACCAAGTTCAAAAGCACTTCCAAGATTAATTTGGGCCATATAATTATCTTGCGCTGCAGATTTCTGCAACCAATATATTTTCCGTTTTTCGTCTTTTTTGACACCCATATCTCCTTCAAAAAAATAGGATAAAGACAATTGAGCGGTATCATCGCCCTCCTCTGCTAACTTACTAAATATCTTATAAGCAGTTTTATAATCTTTCTGCTCTTTTGCTGCTTGTCCATCTTTCCAGGTCGGGGATGATCCTGCAACGACGAATGAAGGAAGAAATAGAACAGTGATAAAAAATATTGCAATGAAACGAAGATTCATTAATTACTCCCATTTATTTTTTGAAATCTATCACATTAATCTCATTACCACGTTCAATTGAATCTTCCAAGACCAGTCAATCAACCAAGGATATCCAAAAAAAATAGATACCACATGGGATCTGGAAACACAAAAATGAACACTATAGATTGTAGCTCTATGGGGTTCGCTTTGAGTTAATTGGATGGATGCTTTCGCCTTCCAATCCGCCAAAAAACAACTTTCGTTTCGCCTTAAGAGCAGTGCGAAAAGCTCGCGGTTTATCTCAGGAATCCTTCGGCTTGCTGTCGAGCAGAACCTACGTCAGCACGCTGGAACGTGGACTGAAGAGTCCTACCCTGAACAAGACCGATGAGTTGGCTCAAGTCATGAAAGTGCACCCCCTTACGCTCTTGTTGCTTGCGTACGTTGATCTGGAGAGCGAAAGCGATACCGAACGTCTGATCCAGACCGTTAGGTCAGAACTCACTGCAATTAGGGATTCCAACCGAAAAGGTGGCAACGTCGAGTGACTTTTGAAAGGTAAGGCATAGGGCACACACAGCGGCTCATCAATCCCACAAAGAGCTTTTGAGTTCGGTTTTCAAGAACGTCCCTGCGACTTTTCCCGAGACCGGCATAACCATCTTAGGCACCGCATCGTCAGCAATTTCGCTGCATCCGGACCACCTCAGACCCCTAAGCGAAGGAGGAATACATCTCACACCCAAAAAACCCAGCCTGTCGCTTCAGGCAGGTTTTTTAAGCAGCCTCCATGGGCTGCTATTTTTTTGCCCGAAACACTGTAAGCGCTCCATCAACCCCAGTAAATCAAAGCCCGGTTTTGTCCACCAAATCTGCTATACGCAAATTCCAAGGCAACAGCGCCTCCACCGCATCGACGCTTTTGGCCGCTGGCAAATCACGCAGCACCCGGCGCAGCCAGGTGTAGGGCTCCAAGCCATTGGCTTTGGCGGTCTGCACCAAAGAGTAAATCACCGCACTGGCGTGCGCACCGGCTGGCGTATCACTGAACAACCACGCCTTGCGACCGACCACGAATGGGCGAATCGCATTCTCACAGCGGTTGTTGTCAATCGGCAAATCACCGCGCTCGGTGTAACGCACAAGCTTGGACCACAAATTGCCCATGTAAGCCAGCGCCGTCCCCAGAGCACTTTTCGGCATGACCAGCGGCGCGTTCTTGAGGATCCAGGCGTGCAACTCGGCTAACACTGGCACGCTGTCACTCTGACGCGCCAGATACCGGGCCTCGGGCGTGGCATCTTTATGCTCACGCTCAATGCGGTACAACTTGCCAATCAGACTGACCGCCTCATCAGCGCGCCCACGCTTGCCCTTGGGCTGCACCCGAGTCGCCTCGACAAAACGCCGACGCACATGCGCCCAGCACGCCAGCCGCTCAATGCCCTCAGTGCGCGCCACCTCGTTGTAGCCCTCATAACCATCGGTCATCAAATAACCCTTGAACCCCTCCAGCAAAGCCGTGGGCACACTGGCACTGCGACTTGGATCGTAGTCATACAAAACCACCGGCTTATCGGGCGGGCCGCCGGTCTGCACCCACATGTAGCTGTTTGAAGTCGGAGACTTGTCTTTTTCCTTGAGCACCTGCACCACCGTCTCATCCATATGGATCAGGAAGCCGTCGAGCAAGATGTCGCGCATCAGGTTGTGCAGTGGCTGCAACACACCAGAGCAGCCAATCACCCAGCGTGCCAGGGTTTGACGCGGCACCACCGCACCATGGCGAGTCAGCACGTTCTCAAAGCGCGCCAGAGGCAAACCATCAACAAACTTGACCGCCAGCAGCATCGCCAGGAAATCGACACTGGCGTTGCTCTTGGGCAGGGGTTGGGCTGGCAGGGCTGCGGTGACTGGTGCATGCTGGCTCGTGGGGCAGCCATAACGCTTGCGGATATGGCGCAGCACCCGAACCTGCATCGGCACGATGTCGAGTTGCTCGCTGACGTCTTCACCGATTTCCACCATGGGGGTGCCGCAAGCACAGGTGCGATCGGCCTCGGGGACATCGTGCAGCACATCGACCCGAGGCAACCCGGTGGCTAAGGCGACACGCTTGCCACGACCGGGTTTGATTGCGGGCTTGTCAGATTGAACTTCTGCTTCAGCCACTGGTGCCTCGGGCGCTTGCGCAGCGATGTCTTGTGCTTGCGAGCTGGTTTGCGCCAGGACTTCAGCCTCATCAAACAAGCGGCTCTGTGCGGCCATTTGCTCGGAGCTGGAGCCAAACATGCGTTGGCGGGCAAGAATGGCCTGCTCGAGCATGCGGATGACGTAATTGTGGGCTTCCTGGCGGATGGCCTCAATCAGGGCGGTGTGCGCCGTTTGCTGGGTCACCAGCAGTGTTTTGAGGGCATCAATGTCGTGCGGTAAAACGCTCGGCAAAGTGAACGCTTCAAAGCCTTTTTTCCCAGGAGAAAAAGGTGTTTGAAGCGTTGCAAAAGACATGCTGAATTTTAGCAGTTTCTCCTATGAAACGGCCTCATAAAACAGTGTTTTGTGAGGCTTATTTTTAGTCAAATCAAAGCCTTCAATGAGCCAGCCAAATTCGGCCAAAGTGCAGGTCTTTGTGAGCCCGTTTGAATCACGCGGCCAGGCGAATTTGTCACGCTCGAGACGCTTTTGCCACAGGCAAAATCCGTTGCGATGCCAGTACAGGGCTTTGACCTTGTTGTGGTGTCGGTTGGTGAAGACGTACAGCGCGCTGGCAAAGGGGCTCAAGCCCAATTCCTGCTCAACGAGCACGCTCAGGGCGTTGATGGCTTTTCTGAAGTCAATGGGTTCGCGGTACAGGTAGACCTGATCGATGGGGCAGCCCGGATGCATCAGTAGGCTCCTTGTGCGCAACGACCCAGTTCGGCCAGCCACTTTGGCGCGGGTAGTGCCGCCATTTCAAGGCGCATGCCACTTGGCAATACCAAGGTGCAATTCGTGGGCGTGGGCCGCACCAGGCGTTGGGGCTCGCTCATGCGCAAGGCGATGAACTTGCTGGCCTGGGTGGGTGCCGTTGACTTGTCAGGTTTTGAGGTTTCTGCGCCTGCTCGACGGAGTTTTTTTTGCCAGTGGTACAGGGTTGACCTGGCCAGTGCGTGCTGCTGGGCGTAATCGATTGTGCTGATCCCCTGGGCTTTGATTGCCGCCACGTGGCCTGCCCAATCTTGCTTGGCTTTCTTCATGCTCGCTTCTCCATCTGAATTTAGATGGCCAAAGCATCGCGTCTTTGGATTCAGGTTACAAGTCTGGGGTTTGTGGAGCGCTTACGAAACACTTTGGTGCCGTTGATGGAAGCCACCCGCCCAGTCAGACATCCTCTTGGGCGACATCTTCGAGGCGCTGTGGGATCGCATACAGCACCAATCGACCTACCGGGGTGAGGTTGACAACGCCAAATTGATCGCTAATCGCACGTCAGCATTGCAGTAGGCACGTTCCCATACGAACTTTCGTATGGAGAACCTTCATGGCAATCAAAATTTGTCTGTGTTGTGGCCAAAGCTTTCAGCCTCATCACAAAGTCCCCAATCAGACCTACTGCTCATCGCCCGACTGTCAGCAGGAACGGCGACAGCGATGGGCCCGAGACAAACAAAAAAACGACCCTGACTACCGCGACAACAAAAGTCGTGCCCAGCGGGCGTGGGTTGATCGAAATCCTGACTATTGGCGCAAGTATCGCAAATCAATTTCTCGCCCTGATGGAAAAACCGTCCCAAGCACAAGTCAAACTGATCTGAATTTTCCATTGCCCGTCAAGATGGACGACTTGGCTTTGCTCAAGTACATCCCTGCTGGCATCTACCGAATCAGACCTGTCAGCGCCGGATACGGCAAGGTCGATGGCAAGACTTGGGTCGTAGAGATCACACCGATGTGCCTCACCTGCCCGTGTCAAGACGACGACTGTCAAGACAGGACGTGATGGAAATTTGGAAACACCGGCGGTAACGTGCCGCCAAAATGTGCTCTCGATCATCCGATATGAAGTTGCATCCTGACCGTCGTTGGCCACGATAAGCCCGTTATCTGAAGGTAGCCCCGAGCGCCCATACCCTTCAACATGAGTGATCGGGTTTTATGGAACCAAACGCGGTAGCAGAAGATGGGGCGGATCAGCCGAAACGGTTCCGTGCGGTTGAGTATGTGCGCATGTCCACGGAGCATCAGCAATATTCCACCGAAAACCAGGCCGACAAAATTCGGGAATACGCTGCCCACCGCAACATCGACATCGTTCGCACCTACGCGGATGCGGGCAAAAGCGGTCTGCGCATTGATGGTCGACAGGCCTTGCAACAACTCATCAAGGATGTCGAGTCGGGATCGGCGGACTTCTCCATCATTTTGGTCTATGACGTTAGTCGATGGGGGCGTTTTCAAGATGCCGACGAGTCTGCGTATTACGAATACATCTGCAAGCGCAAAAACATTCAAGTCGCTTATGTGGCTGAGCAGTTCGAAAACGACGGCTCACCGGTGGCCACCATCGTCAAGGGTGTCAAGCGAGCGATGGCTGGTGAATACAGCCGTGAGCTATCAGCCAAAGTGTTTGCGGGCCAGTGTCGATTGATCGAATTGGGTTATCGCCAGGGCGGCCCTGCTGGTTTCGGGCTGCGCCGCGTGCTGCTCGACCAATCTGGCTCGGTCAAAGCCGAACTGTCACGAGGCGAACACAAAAGCCTGCAAACCGACCGCGTCATTCTGGTGCCAGGGCCAGATTCTGAAGTACAGGTTGTCAACCAGATATACCGCTGGTTTACTGATGACGGTCTGACCGAATCAGAAATTGCGGCTCGGCTAAATGAAACAGGTGTCCGCACCGACCTTGACCGCAACTGGACCCGCTCCACCGTGCGCGAGGTACTGACCAATGAAAAGTACATAGGCAACAACGTCTATAACCGCCGCTCATTCAAGCTCAAAAAGCTCCGGGTGGAAAACACGCCCGACATGTGGATCAAAAAGGAAGGTGCGTTTGAGTCGGTGGTCACACCCGACGTGTTTTACATCGCCCAGGGCATTGTCCGGGCCAGGGCATACCGGTTTTCCAATGACGAATTGATTGAGCGCCTTCGGTCACTGTTTCAAAACCGTGGGTTTCTGTCTGGGCTGATCATCGACGAGACCGAAGGGATGCCCTCGACTTCGGCCTATATCCACCGATTCGGCAGCCTGATCCGTGCCTATCAAACGGTCGGGTTCACACCGGATCGGGACTACCAGTATCTTGAAGCCAACCAGTTTCTCAGGCGACTGCACCCGCAAATCGTGGCGCAAACAGAAAAAGCCATTGGTGATCTGGGTGGCTCCATCGTGCGCGATCCCGCCACGGATCTTTTGCAGGTCAACAAAGAGTTCACGGTCTCACTGGTGCTGGCACGCTGCCAAACCCATGACAGCGGTCGCAACCGGTGGAAAGTTCGGTTCGACACGAGTTTGGCACCGGACATCACAGTGGCCGTTCGGCTCAACCACACCAACCAGGCTCCACTGGATTACTACCTCTTGCCACGTCTGGATTTCGGCCTGCCCCGCATCAGTTTGGCCGACCACAACGCCGTCGAGATCGAGAGCTACCGCTTTGACACCCTGGACTATTTCTATGGAATGGCACAGCGCACACGCATCCGGAGAGCTGCGTGAACCAGCACCACACCATGGGTGAGTTGCGCATGATTCCTATCGCGCAAATCGAAGTCCTCAATACCCGCGAGCGCAACAAGCAAGTCTTCGATCAGATTGTTTACAACATCAAATCCGTCGGGCTCAAAAAGCCGATCACGGTAACAGCGCGTCCTGGTGAAAACGGTACCGAAAAATATCTGCTCGTGTGTGGCGAAGGAAGGCTCAAAGCCTTCATGGCCTTGGGAGAGTCCACCATTGCGGCCATGGTGATCGATGTCAGCGACGAGGACGCTTTCATCATGAGCATGGTGGAAAACATCGCCCGGCGCAAATCCAGCCCATTGGAACTGCTCGCAGGCATTCAGCAATTGGTGGCAAAAGGGTACGACAAGCGCACTATTGCCAAAAAAACCGGCCTGAGTGTTGAGTACGTTCAAGGCATCATGCATTTGATCAAAAACGGCGAGGAGCGACTGATGGTGGCGGTTGAGAGCGGCCGTATCCCGCTCAATGCTGCCTTGGCCATTGTTGGCGCAGGCAACAGCAGCGAGGCAGTTCAAGCTGCGCTTCAGGAAGCCTATGAATCCGGCCAACTGAGAGGCAAACAACTCGAACATGCCCGCCGCCTGATCGAAAAGCGTGACTCATATGGGCGTGCATTGGGACGGGGAACTCGGCGGGTGGCTGTCGACATCACATCATCCAGCCTGGTTCGAACTTACCTTAAAGAGGTCGAAAGGCAAAAGCTGATGGTCAAGAAAGCCGGAGCGGCACAGCAACGTCTTCTTTTTGTGATCGGTGCGCTGGGCCAACTCCTGGTCAATGAAAACTTCACCACACTGCTTCGGGCAGAAGGATTGGACACGCTGCCCACATATCTAGCCGACCGTGTCTGGCCCAAAGGAAACTGAAATGACCCAACTGACACTTGCATTTATTCCCGACCCACTTTCAATATCGCTGGATTTGATTCTGCCGTCTCACAAGGCACCGGCAGGACTCTTGTCCACCCGGAAGTTCATGCAAATTCAGTCGTCCATTAAAGAAGTGGGCTTGATTGAGCCATTGACGGTTAGCCCGGCTGACAAAAAAGCCGGCCACAGAATCTTGCTCGACGGCCATGTACGACTGCTTTCCCTGCGCACGTTGGGTTTCACAGAAGCTCCATGCCTGGAATCCACGGATGATGAGAGCTACACCTACAACACCCGCATCAACCGGCTGTCGTCAATTCAAGAACACTTGATGCTTCGACGAGCGGTGGATCGTGGCGTGACTGCCCAACGTTTGGCCAATGCCCTGGACTTGGATATCACCAGCATCACACGCAAGCTGACGCTGCTTGACGGCATCTGCGCAGAAGCGGCGGCAATCCTGAAGGATCAGCAGTTTTCTGCTAATTTGGGCTCAGTCCTTCGGAAAATGAAGCCAACCCGGCAGGTAGCATGTGCCGAATTGATGGTGGATGCCAACAACCTCACCATGGCCTATGCCAATGCACTGTTTGCAGCCACGCCCGCATCACAACTGGTGGACGCAGACAAGGTCAAAAAAATCGCGGGGGTGAGCGCCACGCAGATGGCCAATATGGAGCGCGAAATGGGCAACCTGCAGGATCAGTACAAACTTGCAGAACAAAATTTCAGCCAGGATGTATTCCAACTGTTTCTGGCTCGCACGTATTTGTCCAAGTTGCTGGCGAATATCGACGTTGACCGTTACCTACAACAGCATCACGCCGACATATTGACGGAGTTCAAAATTATTGTGGAAGCCGAATCACTCGATGCATAGTGCCCTTCATACTCCAGCGCTGGCCACGTCAGTACCGCAGGTTGCGCTTGCGGCAGCTATTACAAGCACATCATTGATGTTGCGCGCCACCACATACCTCGCCGGGTTTTTACCGACAGCTAGCGCATCAAAATGCGCCCTGCCACACTCAATCTTTCCGCTCTCCTTATCACGCAAGTCGTCGGTAAACAAACTGCTCTTGGTTTCCACCACAAAGTACAGCTTTTGGGTGCCGTCCTTTTCCACCAACAAGGCCCAATCTGGGTTGTAGCTGCCCAGCGGCGTTGGCACCTTGAACCAGCCAGGCAACTTGGCGTACAGCACAACGTCATTATTTTTTTCTAACGCATCAGCAAAGTCGCGTTCTGTGGTCGAGTCATACACCACGTGCTCGTAAATTGATTTGCTGGTGTCCATCAGCATGTTTTTGAGGTAGCCGGTCAACTCTTCTTTGTCGAACAACTCTTGGGCGTAAAAATGTTCGCCGCCAAGCCGTTGGTACTTTATGCCATCGACCAGCGCCAAGCGTTTGCAGCGGTTGACGACCTCGGCCGTCAGTTCAATGAATTGCTGAGGATTGCGCCTGAAGTCGTCCAATCTGCCACTGCCGGTCAAGATGGCTGCGATGCTGCGCCGAGTAAGCTGAATGCGGTTCTGTAAGTCGGTCAACAAGTCAGGCAATTCAATATCGGACTCATCCAGCACCACGGTGGCCGCACCGTCTTTTTCAGTGGCCTCCACGCCAGCCTTGCCGATCGAAATGTCAGCCTTGCGCCATTGCAGTCGCGCCTTGGCAATCGGTGGGGCTTTCTGCAAGGCTGAGGTGCAATCCGAAATCAATTTGGCGTTGTCAAACTGCACCCGGTAGGTGGTTTGGTGCTTGATACGATCCCACAGCGCCTTGAACTCGTCGCTCAAAATGATGGCCTTGCCATCTTTGCCCTTGCGCAGCGGTACCTGCTTGCGCTCGTCAGCGTTTTTGATTTCCAGTCGGCCTGACACCTTGCGCAATACCTCGGCGATCTGACCACGTTGCGCGTCAAACTCGGTCGGCAACACCAGCGTGCCATTTTTCAGCGCCGTTTTCAATGAGTCCTGCACCTTGCCTTTGGCATCAATGTGCCCTGCTGCCTTCAGGTGCTGCCAAAGTGTTTTAGATTGATCCACACCCAGGGGTGCCGGGTGACCATCGGCCCCCGTGACAGCAATAGCGGCAAACTGGTGCGGTTCCACGATACCAAACCGGATGCCGGTATCGTCCTCGATTTCCCTCTGCAGATTTTCGGCAAACTGCTCATAGGTTTCGGTGGCAATCACCGTAAGCCGGTTGACCTCGAAACCATGCACGCGCGAGCCATCTTGCTTAACGCACAAACGCAGACCACGGCCAATGGTTTGGCGACGCTCGCGCTCTGTACCCATGTCGCGCAGAGTGCAAATCTGAAACACGTTCGGGTTGTCCCAACCCTCCTTTAGCGCCGAGTGAGAAAAAATGAATTTCAGCGGTGTATCGAAGCCAAGCAGCTTCTCTTTCTCTTTCATGATCAGGTTGTAGGCCCGCTCTGCGTTGTCGCGGTTGCCAGCGTTGTTCTCGGTGGTGTCAGACCAGCCACCCTTCTTGTCGATGGAGAAGTAGCCGTTGTGCACTGCCTCCGGCGCACTGCTCAAATCAATTTCTGCAAACAAGCTCTGGTAGGCGGGCAGCTTGGCCGCACGCCGGTATTCCTCTTCAAAGATGCGGGCGTAGTCGCCCTTCATGGCGTTGCCATCGGCATCGTATTGGCGATACCTTTGAACCGAGTCAATGAAGAATAGCGACAACACTTTGATGCCCATCGGGTTCAGGCGCTTTTCTTTGTCCAGATGCTCTTTGATCGTGCGGCGAATCATTTCGCGCTGTATGGCCAGCGCATCGACATCGCCATGTGCTTGACCAACGGCCAGGTACACCTCGCCACCAGGGTAGCGCAATTCCAAAAACTCTTCATCCTTGGCGGTGTTGATCTCGCCAACGCGAAAGTCAGCATAGATAGCCCGTCTGGTCGTCTGCTGCAGGTCGTCACCGTCGTTGACCACAACCTCTTGCACCTTCACGCCGCTGGCGGTCTGCACGTGCAGCCCCACCTTGGCGCTAATCGTGCCACGTTTGTTGTTGACCGATACCAGTCGCACAAACGGCTTGTTGAAGGCATCTTCCACCGTGGCGGAAGCCACTTCAATCTGCTTGACCAACTTGCGCTCATACGCATCCACGGCATTGAGCCGGTACACCATGTGGTGCTTGTTGACGTGCGTGGCGGAATACCGCAGGGTACACATTGGGTTCATGGCATCCAGCGCGGTTTTGCCAGCGCCGGTCAGCCCGCCGTCCACGCTTTGCGGCTCGTCCACGATCACGATGGGCCGCGTGGCCTTGATCAGGTCGATGGGTTTTTCGCCCCCGGTTTTCTCACTCTCTTTGTAGAGGTTGTTCACGTCTTTCTTGTTGATGGCGCCTACTGTCACCACCATGATCTGCACATTGGCACTGGTGGCAAAGTTGCGCACCGGGCCGGGCTTGCTGGAGTCGTACAAAAAGAAGTCAAACGGCACGCCTGCGTACAAGCCCTTGAAATGCTCTTCGGTGATTTGCAGCGTCTTGTAAACACCTTCCTTGATGGCGACCGACGGCACCACGATCACGAACTTGGTAAACCCAAAGCGCTGGTTCAACTCAAAAATGGTGCGCAGGTAAACGTAGGTTTTGCCCGTGCCGGTTTCCATCTCCACCGTGAAGTCACCCGATTCCAGCGATCCAGACGATTCCAGACCGCTGCGCAATTGCACATCGTTCAGATTCTTGAGCACCTGATCGTCCAGCAGTGTCAGGCGGTTACCCACACCCAGGTCAGACTCGGCAATGCCCAACGTGGCTTGCTGCGTGGGCAGCTTCATCGTCACCGTGAATTCGGTACGGCACGCCTCTTGACCGCGAAACAGGTCGCACACAGCCTCAATGGCCTGCAATTGATAGTCAAGGTTGGGTTCAAAGTGCAGTTTCAAGCAGGCACCCCAGTTCCGACTGCCTTGATCCAGCCCTGTGTTGACAGGACATTCGCTGCGATGCCAATTTGGCGTGGCGTGAACTGCCTTTTGTGCGCATTCCATGCATAGGTGCGGGCCACAACATCATCAATAGTTGTCACTGATTCATCATGCTTGGCTATCCAATGCACTGTTGCCAACAATTCCAAGCCAAAGGGGGTCTCGAACCCATCAACCAACGATCCGACTCTGTCAAAGCGGGCGCGGGTTTCTGTGTTGGCCTCTAGAAAAGCACCTGCGTCATCAATTGCACCAGGCACAAGCGACAGCGGCTTATCGGGTGCATCGCCGCCATCGGCATAACCCGAAACAAAATGGCCTTCAATCGCCTTCAGCACGTGACGCAAATTTTCGGCGTAGGGACCGTAAGCCGCCTTCACATAATTCAACCGCAGAGGTTCACCCGCCTCCTGCATGAAATACATCAGCTTGTGAACCTCCAGCAAGGTGATAGACGGGTCAAGCAAGCCGCGTACATAGCGGTTCATCAACTCGACCAACGCCGCTCGACCAGGCGTCATCGTTGGCACATTCGTGCTGCGATTCATTTTTTCAGGCGCAGGTGCGCCAATTGGCTCGTATAGCCTGACTCGAACATCAGGCAAGGCCGACAACGCGGCCTCAATGCGTGGTCGCACGTCAGACCAGTCCAGTCCACCCAGTCCGGCGCCCAGTGGCGGAATGGCGATTGAGCTGATGCCTTTTTCCTGAATAACCGACACCAAAGCCGCAAGCCCAGCTTCAATATCCTCAAGACGACTTTTGCCTTTCCAGTGGCGCTTGGTCGGGAAATTGATGATGTAACGCGGCTCCGTTAGTTGCCCGGTCTCATATACAAACATCCGCCCAGGTTGTACCTCTTGGCGCTGGCAGGCTGACTCATAGGCCTTGAAATTCTCAGGCCAAGCATTCTTAAACTGCAGGGCGATTCCACGCCCCATGATTCCCACACAATTGACTGTGTTGATGATGGCCTCTGACTCTTCTTTCAGGATGTCGCCGGTGGCTAATTCAATCATTTCTGAGCCTCTTTCAGTAGTACCAGTCGGGCAACACTTCTACCGCTGGTCTATGCCCTTGTGCAGGCAGAATATTTGTTACCTGGGGATACACCAGACGTGATTGCACCCCAATGCGCTCTATCAAGTGCCATGGAAAACTATTTTCAAGCAGAAATTCAGCCTGCTTGCCTTCTTTACATTGTCGCCAGCTAGCGGCCTGGACCGCATCCCATTTGATCTCGCCTAATTGCGCCAAGTTCGCCCTGTCCTCAAAGTAATAGGCTCCCGCATTGGACAAAGTAAAAGCCCAACGACGGCCTTGTGCGTTAGCCCAGGCAACCGTCGCACGCAAGTCCGCTTCCAAATGAACAATTTGCTCCTGCCCACCGCGAAAAGACAGCTCCTGACTTCGCACGTAAATCAAATACAGCATGACAGACCGTGGGCAAAAATAAAAAGGTACGCACGCACCCACATGCAGACCAGGGTGGCTCGTCAAAGTCAGTTCCTGGAGTCTGCGCTGTTTAATGTGATTCATACCAATCACTGTGCCGGGCAATGCCTGCTGCTGCAGCGCTGCGTCAGACAAAAGCCCCCCACTGCCGACAATTGAAGCCAGCCGATCTACATGGCAAATATGATAAATCTTTGGGTGTGATGGCATGGCCATGGCTACAAACTCCGTACGTTCTGAATGCCTTGCTGCTCCAAGATAGCGGTCAGGTTGGTTTTGGCGATGTCGTCGGCAAAGGCGCTGTCGCGGAAAACGCAAGTAGTGTCACCTGCCGGGGCCAGCTCTTTGCGCCAGGCGATGATGCCGGTGGCCAGGGCATCGACATCGGTGGTGGCAATGGCCGGAGCCAGGCAGGCCATCAACACACCACCGCCCACGGCGTGCACGGTGAGGCCAGCCAGTTGGCGGGTAGCGATGGGCACGCACAAGTCCAGTCCCAATTTCAGCAACAACTCGTACAGGATGTCGGACTCGGTGCGGCCCGCCGTCAGGTTGTCTTGAAAGTCGATTACGGCTTGTGCCAGATCGTCCGGCTTGGGGTTCCAGGCGCGGATGTTGGAGCGATCGAGCTTGAAAACCCTGAAACCCAGGTCGGGCAATGTGGCCAGTGGCTGGGTTGAATCCTCTAAGGATAATTGGGTTTTAGACCCCGTCTGAATTGCGCGAGTGGCTCTGATTTTTGAAGCAGCACGGCGCAGGCGTTCTTTGGTGAGTTCGGCGATGGTGCGTGGCTTGCCAAGTTGATCGCAATAGTTTGCCGCAACTTCCTGCTCTCGACTATCAATCTCCAATTGTTCTGGAAGTTGAATTAAAACGAACCGCCGACTCCCTCCATCAATAATATTGTGTTGAAAAACTGCTTGACCCGTTGTACCTGAACCAGCGAAAAAATCAACAACTATGGCGTCTTTGTCATTACTGGTAGCTACTTCAATAATTCTCTGAATTAATGCAGTTGGTTTTGGAAAAGAAAATACTCTTGCATCCCCAAACATCTCTACTGTTTCTCTTGTTCCAGCTTGGGTATATATACCGTCAATAATTGAAAAGGCCTTTGCAGAACGATTATCACCTGTGTCATCTTTTAAATATTGTTTCGAACTGGCAACCCAAGAACCATCTCTGGCCTTCGAAAATTCGACCTCACCACGGCCAAGAGCTTCCTGCATCCGCTCCCTACCCCACCGCCATTGACGTTTAGGAAACAATTCACCACCATCTGGGGTTGGTATAGGGAATCGAAGATTTACTCGGTCTTCAAAGCTTTTCATCGCTTCAAGTGGATGAGTCCTGTATGGTCCCTTTTCTTCAAAATACTCATCTCGGGTAGTGTAATAGCGTTCAACAGAAGCATCACTTAATGGAACTTCAATTTCTTGAATCTCAGATAGCGACTTTGCATATACCAAAATATATTCGTGCAATGTCACAAGATACTTTTCCTTAGCTCCACCTCCATAACGCTTCTTCCAAACCATACAGTCAACGAAATTTTCTTCTCCAAAAAATTCATCACAAATCTTTCGCGCACTCGCAATTTCACTGTCATCCAAACTTATAAAGATAAGTCCATCTTCCCGCAATAAATTTCTGGCCAGTTTCAACCTCGGATACATCATATTCAGCCAATCCGTATGAAACCTTCCACTGGCTTCGGTATTGCTGCTGATCTTTACCCCGACTTCGGTTTGCCCAGTTAACTCCAGATAGTTTTTGATGTTGTCCTGAAAATTGTCCGGGTAAACAAAATCCTTGCCGGTGTTGTACGGCGGGTCGATGTAAATCAGTTTCACCTTGCCTGCGTAACTCTTCTGCAATAGCTTGAGCACTTCCAGGTTGTCACCTTCAATCATCAGATTTTGCGTGGTGTCCCAGTCCACACTTTCATCCGGGCACGGCCGCAGTGTGCCGGTGCTGGGTGTCAGCGCCAGTTGGCGGGCACGGCGCTTGCCGTGCCAGTTCAGGCCGTATTTTTCGTCCGCATCGGTGGCGGTTTGGTCGCCAACCAGGGCTTTGAGTACATCCACGTTCACGGCCACACCGTTGGCGCTCTCGGTGAGCAATTCAGGAAACAGTTTTTTAAGCTGCTCGATATTGGCACTGACCAAGTCGGCCGATTGCGCCTCGGGGCTGGTGGCTTCGATCTTTTGCATGGCTTAACTGATCCCTTGGTCTTCTTGAGGTGTTGGGTTTGACAACTGGCCGCGTGCCAGTGTGAGTTGGACCTGCACCCGCTGTAGGGCCAGATTCAATTCAACTTGCTGGGCGAGTTGTTTGGCTTTGGCTGCTTGGCTGCGCAGGCTTGCGGCCTCAGCTGTCAGTTGCTCGTATTGTTGTAGCTTTTCGCGCTTATTGGATAAGGGCTGGAGATCATTTTTATGTACAAAAACGCCGGTGTAACGTGCCGCCTGCAAGGCCAGCAAGCAAGCCATCCAGCCCTCATAAAGCGCCATGACATGGGCCTGCGGCTGGTTACGTAGGGCCAACGCCTGGCTGAAAGGGTGGGCCGCGTCGAGTTCGGTGCCTACGTCCGCCATCAGCACGCTACCGTCCAGCACCACTTTGCCCGCCTCGTTCTGCGCCCAGCGTTTGTGGGCCATTGATACCGACAGGCCCTGCGGCGTTTGCACCATCAACAACACCGGGTAAGGCACTGCACGGTGCACCAGCTCGCAAAGGTGCGTCAAATTGACAGGCTTGTCACCGCGCAGGGTGATGGCCAGCACGGCAATTTCAAGATATTCGCGTTCGTCATCACGCCAGGCAGGCACGCCTACTGTGTTGGGCTTTAGGACGGCCAGCCACTGGATTTCTTCAATGCTGTCAGTAAACAGCCGCTTGTCTGCCGCTGTGGTTGCGCCGTTTTCAATCAGCATTTTTTTGGGAACGCGCTGGTTCACACTGCAACTGGCGGGGAGCGCCAACGCATTGATGAGCCGTTGAATCGATGAATCACTCATGCAGTCAGTGCACCACCGAACGCCTTGATGGTCTCTTCACTGTCGCGGCCCGGCACTGCTTTGCCTGTGGCGTGCTCAATCAGGTTCAGAAGGGCCACGGCCCGCAATCGGATGAAGCCCTCAAAATCATCGCCACGAAGTTGCGGCACGGGGATGATGTGCGATGCCAGAAATTCATCCAAACTGGCTGGATTGACCTCTTTGGCTTTCTGGATGCGCCCGAGATATACGCTCGGTGCGTCACCACTGATAAAACGGTTGGTGCCTGCCGCCAAGGGGGCTTTGTTGATGACACTGTTCCATTTCTCCCGGGGCAGCGTTTTCTTCTCGCACCATGCTCGGGGAAAAATGTGGTGAATGTCAATGGCGTTGTTGAAGTAAGAGTTCAGGTCGATGGGTGTACCGCTGATAAAGTCGCGACCGCCGTGCTTCATCAACAGCGCCCCCAGCCCTTTATAGGCAGCAGCCAACCGACTTTGCAGTGATAGCAGTCGTGCGGGTGCAAAGTTGGCGTCGCGAACCGTTCTTGGCTCGGCGCCACCATCGATCCAGGCCACCACATCCTGCATGTCCATGGCAAAACGGGTTTCGTTTGCGCCGCCATAAAGCTCGCCCATCACACCCGTCCAGTACCAACGCAGAAGTCGCTGCTTGATGCCGTGCTGGGTAGTCCTGTCGCCCAACTGGGCACATATCGCCGCAAGCGGAATCAACTGGGTTGCGTAGGGCAGGCTGCGAGCGTCAAATATCTTCTCTTCGGCCAGCAGCTCTGCTGCCCGTTTGAATCCAGCTTCGAGCTGAGCTTGAAGCCCCTTGAACTCTGGAAGCGTCAGCCTGAGGACATCGCTGCGTTTGCAGGACACAGATGTCTTTTTCTCGACATGCTTTCTGTAGCTTGCAAGGAGGGTTACTGCCGTGAGAAAGCTGGTGCCATCCACTGCCTCAAGCACGTCGTGCTTGGCAGTTAGGCGTTCACAACGGGCATCCCAGTCTTCTCGTAGATTGAACTCTCCGGCATCGGATGCAAAGGTGGCCGTCATGAGTTCGAAGACCGTCAGTGTCACACCCCCGGTGTTGACCTTTTCAAAGACTTGGCACACAGCTTCCCGAGGGGTGTCTTGGGTCAGCTCAATGGCGGGTACTTTGAACTGCTGAAAACGAAGCCATATCTCGTTGCGAAACTGCTGCATGAATTGCATGGCGTCAGCACTGAACTGGTAGTGCGCGCTGAAGCCACTTTCCCAAGTCATGAAGCCTTGAATATCGAACAGCAGTGACACGGGGAATACGCGCTTCTCAAACTGAGCAGTGGGGGTGCTGATGTCCAGGTCAACTTTCCGTCCAAAGTCGGAAGTCACCTGCAAACTCTCAGGTACTGAAACAACGGCCTCTTCACGGTCAGCTTCAGGATCAAGGCACATGGCCATGTCGAGAAAGTAGACACGGCGAATTTCGGTGCCCTTCTCCGTGCGCGTCTTGACAGGCTGGCCACTGCGCAAGGCCAGATACATCGAGGTCAACCGCTGCTGGCCATCCAGCACAAAGGTTTTCGGCTTGGGCGCTGGCTGCAGGGCTACGCCTTCGAAAAGCCGAGGCTTAAATGGCACCCCTCCGGCTTCGAGAAACATCACCGCCCCGATGGGATACGACAGCGACAGGCTGGCGATCAGCGACTTGATGTGGTTGTCGTCCCAAACCCAGCCACGTTGAAAATCAGGCAGTTGGGTATTTCCCTTGGCGATGTCATCCAGCACATCCTTCAATGCTGGCTCAGCAGTCCTGAAACTCATAAGGCTCCCAGTGTTTTGGATGAATTAGTCTGGCCATCATTGGGCAGCACGATCATGAAGGCAAGCACCTCGAAGTCGTTGCTGCCCGCAAACTCTCCCTTCATGGCGTGGGTGCCACCGGGCGAAAACAGGCTAGCCACAGCCCTCTCTTCATTTTTTCCGACCACGGACGCCACCGCCGCCGACAGCAGCTTTTGTAATTGGCTCATGTCTTCACCTTGTCTCGTGGCCCTGTCAAACCGGGCACACGCGCCGTCGTCGGTTAACTCGCGTCCAAGCGCCAAGCGCTTCAACCGGTCTAGGATGCGTTTGGCCTGGATGTAGGGCAACAGCACTGAGCCATCGTCACCCACATGCACCAGGTAATGGGGTGCCAGCGGATAGTCTGAACCGGTACCGGAACCTGTGCACTTAGTGGCCACGTCACCCCCTGCACGCAGGCAAAAAATGACGCCGGGTTCAATGTCGGCATCAATGCTGGTGGTGACGGCATAGGCTCCCATGGGCACAGCCGCCAACTTACCGGGGTGCGCTTTGAGGTATTGCGCCAGGTCGATGCGAAAGTCGGTGAGGGTCAGGTCAGTGATGGACACGCCGCTGGACAGGTCTTCCATGTCGATGACAGTATCCTGGAGTTTGAGCAACTGCTTGCGGCGGTACTCCAAGTCGTTCATGGGGTTGCCTGATTGCTGCTCGATGAGGTTTTCCTCGCCGGTGGCGGACACATCCAGCAGCACCATGCGGCCACTGACGCGCTGCTCCAGACCGATGTATTCGTCCAGTGCCATGTTGGGCCAAAAGTTGACCAATTGGATACTGCTGTTAGGCGATCCAATGCGGTCGATTCGACCAAAGCGCTGAATGATGCGCACCGGGTTCCAATGGATGTCGTAATTGACCAGCCAGTCGCAGTCCTGCAGGTTCTGTCCTTCAGAGATGCAGTCAGTGGCAATCAGCAGGTTCACCTCACCCTCGTCAGCCATCTCAGGCGGGCGTTCTTTGGCGCGAGGGGCAAAGGCCGACAAGACGCTGCTCATGTTCTTGCGCAAGCCTGGCAGTGTGGTTTGAATACCTGCACTGCCAGTAACCAAGGCAGAGTCAATTCCCAGCGTGGTTTTGGCCCAGTCAGCCAGATGCTGGTAAAGGTACGCCGCCGTGTCAGAGAAGGCAGTGAAAACAATAATTTTCTGGTTGCCTGCGTTGATAGGGTGATTGCACTTATCAGCAATCATGTCGCGCAGTTTGGCCAGTTTGGCATCCCGCGCGGCATCCACTTGGTCGGCAGCGGCTAACAAGGTGGCTAAGCGGTTGCGGTCTTCAATCAGGTCTTGCTTCCAGCGTATGAGATCAACGTCACTGAGCAAGACTTTCACCTTTCGGCCAACCAACAGTGCCTCAAAGGCTGGGTCTTCAATGTCCACGTCGGCAATGTCGATTTCTTCAATGCCCTCCTCACCGGCAACACCTGCCATGTGGGCTTCGATATGGGCCAGCGTGGCTTCCACGTCTTTGAGTTGCCTGCCCACCGTCAGCGCAAACGACGACACCGCGCTTTCCATGCGCTTGAGCACGTTCACACGCAGCAGGTGAATCAGGCTTTCTTCACGGTCGGCTTGCCGAAAGAAGCTTTCACCACCGCGAATTTGGGTGCTGTATTTGGCATCGTAGGCAGCTTGCTTGCTGGGCAGCACATAACGCAGGGGCGCATAGCTGGCCAGATTCAAGCGCCGGATTTCCAGGTTGATGTCTTTGATGGCCCTGAACCGGCCCGCCAAATCAACATCGGCCTTGATATTGATCGGCGACAGGCGATCAGGAAAGCGACCTGTTTCACTGGTGCCGTAATACTTTTCAACGTGCTTGCGCGAGCGGGCAATGGTGAGGTGATCCAGCAGAGTGAAATAGTCAAAGCCCAGCATCTCGACCAGCTTTGTCGGAGTTTTGTCGGCGTCCGCCAGGTCGAGCCAGCGGTTGAACTGCGCCTGCGCTTTGCGGGTGGTTGCGTCAATGCTGGCAATGCCGTGCTCCAACAGTGCGGTGTCATCGCCTTCAGTGACAAAAGCAATTTGGTTGCGCAGGTCAGCCAGGCGGTTGTTGACCGGTGTGGCAGACAGCATCAGCACGCGGGTTTTAACGCCCTCTTTGATGATCTTGCGCATCAGCCGGTCGTAGCGGGTTTCGTTGCCCTGTCGAGGAGTCTTCTTATTGCGGAAGTTGTGCGACTCGTCTATGACCACGAGGTCATAGTTTCCCCAGTTGACATGGGCCAGTTCGATGTCACCTGACGTGCCCCCATCGCGCGACAGGTCGGTGTGGTTCAACACGTCGTAATTGAAGCGGTCAGCGGCCAGGATGTTGCGCTTGTCGTTGGCTTTGTACAGGGTCCAGTTGTCACGCAGACGCTTGGGTGCCAGCACCAGCACGCGGTCGTTTCGCAGCTCGTGGTACTTGATGACGGCCAGCGCCTCAAATGTTTTGCCCAGGCCCACGCTGTCGGCAATGATGCAGCCGCCAAAACGGGCCAGCTTGTCAATTGCACCCACGACACCATCACGCTGGAACTTGAACAATTTTTTCCAGACTACGGTATTGCGAATGCCGGTGGCGGCTTTGACGATACGGTCTTCATCCATCTCATCACCCCTGTCACCAAACAGGTGATTGAGGATGAGGGTGTAGAGCGTGAACGGGTCGCGGTGCTCGCCCATGGACTGTAAGGAGGCGATCAAGGCCTCCTGACTTTCAGGCTGCGCACGCAGTACAGCCCATTGCTGATCGAACCACTTGGCGAGCTGATCAGCTTCATCAGGAGTTTCAGAGCCTTGAATCAGACTCAACGGGTTGCCGGGGGTCAGTCCCAGGCCGTCAGTGCTGAAGGCAAAAGATCCCAACACCACCTGTTCTGTGTTACCCGCAGCGTTGCGGATGACCGCAGCACCCTGCGGCACGCGACCGTGCGCATGACGCAAATCGACCTTGGCCGCAATCCATTTCGCACATTGGTTGGCTAGCCAGCGGGTTTGCAGTCGGTTGCGGGCGGCACGGTCACCCGCCCCACCCAAAAATTCAAGTTCGTCAATATGCGGGGGCAGCAACAATTGCACCCGTTCAAGTGAGGTAAGCGCCTGCCTCAACTCAGCGAACGCGAACAAAGAAAACGTGGGGGTAACACACCCTAGTTGATGCCCGCCTTGGAGGTGCGGACGAATCAGGTCAATGACCCGGTCTGATCCACTGTTGTGGATGATTTTCATGAAGTGCCACTCCCTGCCCTAGCCGCCTATGTTGGCGATTGACTGCGCCGCAATCCAACCATCGATATCCGTCCGCTTGAACCGCCAAGTGGCCCCGACTTTGAAACCGGGCAACTTCCGGTCAACCGCCAGGCGGTAAACCGTGCGCTGGTTCACACGCAGGTACTGGGCGACTTCTTTGACGGTCAGGACCAGTTCTGAGGGTGCGTTCATCAAGGTGGATTCGACTTTTTATTGTGTCGAAGGAGTGTAAGGCAGTGCAATGCCTCACTCAAAAAAACTTCCGCTAGGGAAACGTCGCAAGAGCTTGACTGGCGTTGACCGATGTCACGTAAGATTTGATGCCCGCACGCTGGCTTTCACTTGTTGCCGTCGCGAAAGCTTCTTCAAATTTCTTCATGCGACTGGCATCAACCACCATTGAATCTTTCGCCAACACAATGTTAAAAGCCGTGATCGCAGCAGCAGGCCCCTCTTGCTTGTCCGCATTGAGTGTGAAGTTGGCCCTTTTTGCGGCAACCTCGATATCAGTGAGCACCTGGTCAAGGAGCACTTTGTCGGATGTCGAGACAATGATGTCGTCGACATAAACCGTTAGCGCAATCGCGGGATTTGAGCTGAGGTTGTTCAGGTATATGCCCAGCGCACTTTCTTCAAGGCAAACAGCTGCAATGATTTGGGATTGCACAAATCCGAACGGAATAATGAAGCGCTTTGGGACAACGGGATCAGGAACTGTTGACGCGTTTGCATAGCTGCGCGCGATGCCGTAACCAAATTTGTCCTTCAAACAGCGCGTGACGCGAGTGCGATTGATGCTTCCGAAGAAATCTCGGATGTCAATCCTCAAAAAATTGTCATGCTCCATGTGTGTTCGCAGGGCTTCAACGTGCCCTCCAGCCTTCAAATGAAAATAGTATGAAGGTGGCTTCCACTTTTTTTTGATCGCCAGCTTTATCTTTCTGCCCTCTATCACCGTTTCAGCAGTTGGAACAAAAATCCACTTACCGGGCTTCAACTCAAATTTTGAAGACCACTTTGGATGCATCGTGATGGGGGTAGTTATTGGTCATGTTCCAAAGCACAAGCAGTTTTTCTGCAAGACGCGCGAACACGTATGCAATCTGCAAGCACTTCAAAACTAGACCGAGTTTTTGAATTTTGTTCATAACTCGTTTCCTTCTCAAATCCCCAGCTGTCTAATCGCAGAAGCGCATGACTAAAACCAAGAGCAAGCAACATGAAAGCTAAGCAATCAGGCGGCCATAAGGCACATCGATAAATCGACTGAGAGGGAACGTCGGCACACTGGAGTGCCTATTGCTGGGTGACATCAGAATATCACAAACAGCACATAACGGACAAATGCACATGAGATCGGCAATTGATTGCGTACGTCCGTCGCTGCCCTAAACCAATTTGGCTGCGATGCGGTCGGCGGGGATCGCCAGCGACAACAAGTTTGAGGGCTCATTGTCGGGACAATGATTGTCGCCACATTACATCGGCATACGGGAATACACGACTGTCTTTGAATGCGCCGCCAGGTGCATTGGGGGCACCCGCCGAGCGGGGGGCGGCAGCCCGTCCGTTAGGACTGAGGGGGGCACCCGGCCCCGGCCGGGGGGCGCGAGCCCGTCCAGCAGGACTGGTGTGCGCCGTGCACGGCCACCCTGCATTTCAAGATGTGCGTCAGCACAGCCCAACGGGCCGAGCACGCTAGTGTGAGTCTGCAAAAGGCAGGGTGGCCGCGCAGCGGCGCACACGTGTTGGGGATGGGGCGGGGGGCCGCCATCGGCGGGGAGGGGTAAGGGGCAAAGCCACTTCCCCCTCCCGTAGGGCTGAAGGCCCTGCGCCACTGGGGAGCCACGCAGTGGGGAGTGCAACTCCCGCCGCAGGCGCTGCCAAGCGGGACCAGCGCACAACATAGATCACCACCCAGTGATTGCAAATTGATATATCAAATACAATATATAAAGTATGCAATATCAATGTTTATCACTATAATGAATGCATGGATACCGCAGTTCAAAAGCCAAGTCGAACCTCCGCTGCCAGGGCAGTTCTTGCCGCCCGTCTAGGAGATATGTCATCTTTGGAAAAAGGCATGGAGCGAACGCAAAAGGCCGTTGAGTGGATTTATCGCTGGGGTTGGGCCAGCCCTACCACCCTGGAAATTCTGGCTGGCACTCAGAGGTCTGGCTTGGCTCTGCGGCTCGTCAAGAACAACCTTTTGGTTAGCACCAAAACTTTGAGTCGGCGCACAGAAAAGTTTTTGCCCGGCACATTCCTAACTTTGACACCGACCGGCCGGCACCTGGCAGAGGTGAACCGTGAAAGCCAAATGCCTTACGAATGTAGGCCCGAGCGCATCAATCAAAATCATTTGCTGCACGACGAGATGGCACAACGTGCCACGGCCGAGCGGTTGGCTTCTGGCACGATCAAGGACTATCTGACCGAAAAAGAGATGCAGGGCCGGAGCATGAACTGCATCAAAAATCCAGACGTTGCTTGGATTTATCCGGATGGTCAGAAAGTGTCAGTTGAAATTGAGCTGTCGCCAAAGTGGGAGAGAGACCTCCACACTTTTGTCCATTCAACCCTGGTTTCACTCAGCAAAAAAGATGGCATCGCACGGTTTGACCGCATGGTGCTGGTGACCGATTCGCCTGCCATTTTTAAGAGGTACCAGGCTGCTTTCCTGCCCGGTGCGAGTTACGCGCTTTGGAAAAAAAATGACAAGGGTCGCTGGGTTGCATTTCAAGAGGCCACCGTGCCAAGTTGGTCAACGGAAAGGATCATGTGGAAAATGATCTAAAAAAAGTAGTGCTTACTGGTTTATTGACTTTAGCGTCATTACTGGGTGGCTGTGGCATGACAGAGAAGTTGGAACAACAAAGCAACGAAATTGACCGCTTGAGTGCTTTGATAAATGAACAATATGGGACCCGGGCGGCAGAACTTGCCTTTGCCGAGCGCCAAGTCGGTGCTTATCGGGGCTGCAAGTTTTTGTTTAACGTTTGCACACAAGACACCATTGACGTCGGCGAAAAACTGATGCGCCAAGGGTTCACGGGCTATTCATCGGCATGGTGGTGGGCGGCATTCATTGGAAAGCTCACTGCCATCGCAGCCGCCATGGGCGCTTTGCTTTGGCTGCCGTGGCACTTGTTTGTGCTGGTCACGCGGCCGGCACAGGCGGAAATTGACGAAGCAAGAAAGTTGATTGCAGGGCTTGACGAAAAAGTCAGCGATGCCAACCGCACACGGACACAAACGCTTCAAAAGAACTCCGAGCTGAAACGAGAAAACAAACAATTGGCCGCTGCGTTAAAAGCGCTCGAACAAGCGGGTTTTTCGGCGAAGGCCAGGCTAGAGGCGGCACAGCGGGAACTCGCCGAGATCAACCGCCTGAAAGAAAATTTCAGGCAGTTTTAGTACGTGGACTTCCCGGTTCAAATGACCCCGAATTTTCGTCAGATTGACTTGTTGATAGAGGACTTTAAATGCGGCATCTAATGACTCCTTCAGAGATAAGGGACGCGCTTAAATGCACGCCGACTCTTATAGAAAATCATGGGATTCAGTTTCAGGATGGTCATCGACTTATATCGATACCACCTCTCTTTTCTGCTGTAATTGCAGAGGCGGTCGCCACTACGCTCAGATGCATGGAACAGAATTTATCTGAGATGACGCCTGGCGTATGGTCGAAGAAACCAGCGGTGGTGGTTCATCAGGCTATTTCTGATAGCCAACATGCCAACATGCCAACATGCCAACATGCCAACAGAAATCCTGAAACGTAAACATTTTTTCAAAACAGTGGGGACCGTGTACTGCCAAAACTGACAAAAGGCCAAACGGGCAAGGTTTCGTCAGTTTTGGCAGTTCCGGCGTTGGGCTTTCTCTCGATTACAGCAGGCCCCCACCTGCCATAAGACTCATTTGGTCACGACTCGAACTTGCGGGTTGATGTAATACCTGACGGTTGGTCGGCCAGTTGGGTTGATGCCGTCCAGACTTTTAACATACCCATTTTCTTCCAGAATACCCAGTGCCGCTTCTGCTTGAATGGCGGTGGTAACCCCCGACCATTGTTTGCGTACCAATTCACGCACGGTGAAACCATCCGCCAACTTGCCTTCCGCCAAGCGGCGACTGACCATGCGCGCAGTGGTCACCTTGGCGGCTTCCGACATACCGTAGATGCGGCGTGCATGACCAGCAAGGTACTCACACCACGCGGCGGCGCGCAAGGTGCTGCCAGCCGACACTGGACCAGTCACACCTTCGGCCAAGTGAAGGATCAGCGCGATGGAACAGAACAGCTTTTCAAATTTTCCGTAGTGCTGCCGCATGAGCGGGTCTTGCTCATTGGCGATGTGATCCGTGTGCAGGTTGGTGCACCACTCCACAAAAATCCCTTGCGCGGCATCGTCAAAGCTGAAGTGAGGGAGCTTTACAAAATCGTCACTGGGTGCAGCCCCCTGTTGCACTGGATCAAGTTCGGCCAGATGGGCAAACAAATCACGCACGCTTTCTCGTGCACCCTCGACCGGGTAGCGGTCACGCCATTCCCATGGGACGGCGTCTGGGTACACCATTACTTGAAATCGCTGAATGCGGCCATCGTTGTCCAGTGATGTGACCATACTGGCGAGATAGCGCTCAAGCAATTCTGGTTGGATACCTCCGAAAACAGATACACACAAGTTTTTAATGTGCAAACTACCACGACCAATGCGGTCGATGTTGAAGCTGCCCGTGCCGTTCCAGCCTTCCAAATAAAACGCCTTGTCTCCCTCCTTGCCTTCCCGATCCCAGGATGCAAGCAAACCGATCAACTCGTCCCGACAAACCATCAAGCCCTGCGGGTTGTACACCAGCAAGTCACCCAGTTTTTCCACTGTACAGTCGTTTGATTTGAGACGGCGCCCTTTGGGTTCTTCGGGGGCTTGCAGGGCTTGCAGGACCGCAATGGCCGCGTTCATCTTTATTGAGTCGCCCTTCCCGCCTGCGGCCTTTTTCATGTCAGTTTTAACGGCGGACTGGTGAGCCTCAAAGGCTGCTGTTTCAGCAAGGTAAATCTTCTTGGCCTCCTTTAATTTTTCCACTTCCTTGGCTTCAAGGCCATCTTGGAAGCGCGTCACCACTCCCATAGCAGGCGTCTTCTTTGTCGACGGCTCGCCCACGAGGGCACCAAAAAGGTTCGGCGTCACAATCCAGTCGTCCCGTCGCTTAGGCTTGATGCTGCATCGCGCACCAATGACCGATCCCAAGCTGACGATCAGCGTTGCCGCAATGTAGTCTGGTGCGCACGGCATGCGGTCAGCCTCGTCCAGTACAAATTCGGCAAGCGCTTGGGGCAGAAGAACATTTGCATCAAAAAACGGAGCGGGAGGCAAATCGTTTTTAATTTCGGCTGGTTCCTGCCACTTACCAAGTAGAGATATCGTGCCTGTCTCGCTCGAACATGAAGATGCAGATTCAATTGCTGTATCAATGCATGCCTTTACTGCTTCAGGCCCGGCAGTTTGATGCATGTCGTTGAAGTCGGTCAGATTCTTCATGCTTACATCTCCTTGAATGTCGGTGCAGCCAATGTGCCGCCCGCTTCGCGGACTGCTTCCATTGCCTTTGTCATGCCAGGATTGCCTGGGGTCTGTTGGTCATCATCAGCAGCGATGATGATTTTGAGAGATGGGTATTTGATGCGCAGTGCCAAGGCAACAGCCACCAAGTTGCCAGCATTAAATGCAACCGCGACAGCATGGCCTGTGCATTCATGAATGCTTGCACCGGTGGCGAAACCCTCGCATACGATCAGCACGTTCATGGGTTTGCCGATTCCGAAGTAACAGCCTTTGACCCGCCCGCCCAGCATAAACATCTTGGTGCCATTCGGGGTGATGGTCTGCAAGCTGTGGATGATGCCCGCCGTGTCGCGCATCGGGATCAACAGCTTGTCGCCCTCAATCTTTGTGCCATTGGGCTTGATGCCCTTGCGGGTCAGGTAGTCATGCTGCTGGCAGGATGAAGCATCTTGCCAGCGACGTTGTGCCTGATGCGTTGCATTTTTTTGTCGGAGGACTAGTTCGTCATCGCGTTGCTTCTGAATGGCTGCAATGCGCTGACGGCTGGCCCACCGCTCTGCTTGGGTCATATTGGCGTCTGTTTTGCTGCACCATGTTGAAGTGAGACCAGTGCGCCAATCACCAAATGAACCTGCCGCGATGCCGTCAGTGTGTAGGCAGTACCAGCCCGATGCATCTGTGGGCTTGCCATTTGTGCTGAACCGGTGGATTGCACCGTCGTCAATGATCTCAGCGGGTGGTTTCAGTCGCGCCGCAGCCATAGCAGCGGTGAAATTTGCAATTGTTTTATTCATTGCTTAACTCCCCTCACTTGCAACCGCTGCTTTCTGGGTCGCCCCCGAGGCCTACTAAATTTTGCGACTGCAGTTTGCAATGGCATTGGCGTGGGTGTCGGCATTGATTGCGGACTTCCCGCGCCCAGACTGGCCACAAATTTTTCGAGATCTTCCGTGCGCACCATCCTCTTTGAACCAATCAAAAAGGTGGGAACCGGGAATTTTCCAGCTGAACTCCAATTCCGAGCTGTTTTTTCCGCTATGCCCAACCGTCGACCGGCCTCTGTAAAAGCTACCAATAATGTCTTGTCCATTTGTTACGTGTGTCGGAGACGCGCTGCGCGCGCGCCTGAATCCAAGCTGACGATGACAACCGTGCATCACACATAAGGCAAATCAATGCGCAATTGACTTGTCCCAATGAATGATGGGTTAACGAGACAGATAGATATTTCGACGGGACAGCACCACCGACCTCGCAAGTCGATGCTGGTTGCTAACCAGCCTTATTCGAAAATCAAAAAAGATGTGCAGTGTTCCAATGGGGCAGCTCAGCTATAAAAGCCGCTCCATGTAGGCTGGTGCCTTAGGAATTGCGAGGCCGATGAATCAGCCGCTGGGACCAGGGTTTTGCACCTGGATTTGTGTGGATAAGACCACTAACTGATCACATAATAGCATGACCATTTCCCGCGGCATCCCTACCAGTCCCTGCTCAGTGCTACCAGGCGTTCGATCACCGCGAAATTCGGCCAATAAAGCCAGCGATTCCGATCCAAAGAAACCACTGATTCCGGTGCCAACCTTGCCAGTCATTCCGAGTCAAAACGCCACCTGTACGTGCTCACATGGCTAAAACCTGGGTCAGCTACAGGCTGATGGCTGTCGTTCACGCCGTGCTTTCGTGAGTCAGGTACGCAGCGTCAGCCGACCGTCGACTTTCAGAACTGGCTCCTCTAAACCGGGCATTCACTTACACAAACCAACAGTCGGCTATGTGGCAACCATTCCGCAAAAGTGGGCACCTCCAATTGAGCATAAATTGCCAACGGTCGCCAGCCAATCAAGCATTCACACAAGACGCGACAAAACGACAATCACACACATATTTAAATTATGTTGACAATGTACACACTGTGTTGTATCGTGTGAACTCTGAATCAAAAGGAGACCACGAATGACACCCGATCTATTAGGAATTGCAGAGATTGCCGGGCTCGCTGGCGTGACAAAGCAAGCAGTCAGCAACTGGCGCGTCCGTTACGACAATTTCCCGCGTCCGATTCAAAATCTTCAAAGCGGCCCTGTCTGGGATCGAGAGAAGGTCAGCGATTGGGTAAAAGGATTCAAGGGTGAGGAAACGCATGTCATAAGCTTCATCAACCTTAAGGGTGGCGTTGGCAAGACCACAACGGCGGTGGCCGTTGCCGAGATGTTGGCACAGGATTCACGAAAGCATGTCCTCCTGATCGACCTTGATCCACAAACTAACGCAACAGTCACATTGATTTCGGAGGAAAAATGGGCAGAGATGGATCGCGAGGGACGGACCATTGCTCAATTGTTTGATGATCGGATCAACCCGCATCTAGCACCCAAGTTCGATATCGAAACCGCAATTGCACGCCGGGTTTCGACTGTCAACGACGGAATTTCACGCCTTGACTTGCTGCCCTCTAGCATCAGGCTCATTGACCTTCAAGATCGCATCCCAATGATCGCAATGGCTGGCAACTTCACGGCTAACCCATTGGAAATTCTGCGAGGCGCTTTGCAACCCGTAATCGATCGGTATGACTACATCATCATCGATTGCCCACCTAGCCTCGGCACTGTTACCAAAAACGGGCTGAGGATATCGACCGGTTATGTGATTCCAACTATCCCAGACATCGTGTCTACTTGGGGCATATACCAAATTGTCGAAAATGTGGCCCGGTTCGCAAAAGACATTGGACGCGTAATTCCTGCACTTGGAATAATTGCGACAAAGGTGCAATCTAACAACCTCCACGACCGCGTCATTGCTGACCTAAAAGCTAGTCGACTAGGTCGCTTTGGTGAGCCCGGCGGCGTACCCCAGCCACCGCTTTTCGACAATGCGATACCCCAGACAGTCGCGGTAGCACGCGGCGCGGATGTGGATGCCGACATTCGCACATTCAAGGGTAAGTACGGCACTGCATACGAATCCCTCAATGGCCTAACCAGCGAGATTAAAAGACTATGCGAAAAGAAAAAGCTCTGATTACATTGCTCCAGGGTCTGGTAAAACTGGTTGCTGAGGAATCAGAACGAAATCCTGAATTTGGAGCAAAAGTTGAGGGTCTTTTGCGCGATGTTCCAGACAAACATGCGACCCCAAAGAAAGCAATAGCGCGCCAGCCAGAGAGCTCGGTACCTGATATACACACCGAGTGGAACAGGCGCGGAGAAGTGGAATTTCGGTTGTGGCTGCGTGATCAGCCAATTAACACGCTGCGATCCATAGTACGAAGTCAAGATTTCGACCCTACACGCAGAACCATTAAGTGGAAGGAATCGGAAAAGTTGGCTGAGTTCATTGCGGACGGCTTGCGATCTCGACTCGCACGCGGCTCAGCGTTCATTGGAATGGGCGGTACGGAATCACAAAGCTGATACACGTCAAGTACAGACAACCGTTCTAGTTCTTGATAGATATCCGTCTGGTCTGCTGGACATAGGCGGCATTGACCCTGAACTGTTGGCGTTGGGCCGCACTTAGTTACACCCAGCGAAGTCCCGTGCCAAACATTCACGGGCCAGTTTCTGCGCTTCCCCTATTTGTTTCGGTGTCATTTTTCTGGCAACATTCTCACGCCCCTTCAAGGCGTCGGAATCACCTGCCGCTGCGGCGAGATTGATCCACATATGGGCTCGAACATAATCCTTAGGCACACCAGTCCCAACACCATACATAGCGCCGAGGATTAACTGAGCCTTCGCTATGCGCTGCGCCGCGGCCAGCTTAAACAACTTCGCTGCCTCTGCGTAATCCTGCGCCACGCCTTTCCCGTCGAAATACATGACGCCGAGGTTGAGCTGCGCACCTGCATACCCCTTTGCTGCGGCTAGCTTGTACCACTTGACAGCCGTAGCGTAATCCTGCACCACGCCTATCCCGTCAAAATACATCAAGCCGAGGTTGACCTGAGAAGGTGCATGACCCTGCGCCGCAGCCAACGTGTACCACTGCACAGCCTCTGCGTAGTTCTTAACAACGCCCTGCCCGTTGGAATACATCACGCCGAGGTTGAACTGAGCAGCTGCATCCGCCTGCGCCGCAGCAAGTCTGTACCACTTCTCCGCCTCGGCATAATTTTGAACCACACCTTCCCCTTTGGCATACATTGCGCCGAGGTTGAACTGCGAATCGACATTCCCCTTATTTGCTGCCAGTCGGTACCACTTCACAGCCTCAGCAAAGTCCCGAACCACGCCTTGACCTTCGTCGTACATCAAGCCGAGTTTGTCCTGAGCAGCTGCATCCCCCTCCTCAGCAATGGGTCGGAGAAGGCGTAAAGCAGTCGCATAGTCCCTGCGCTCATAGGCAGCGAAAGCATCTTCAGATGGCCCAGCCCATATGATGGTGGTAATCAGGAGTAATGCTGTTAGAACAAGGCGCTTCATGTCACCTGCATTATGCACAATGCACCTTAATATCCTGCACTTTCGTCATATTGCGGAGGATATTGAAAATCGGTGCCGCCACCCGTTTCACACTCGCAACCACTGATCCAGCACATCGCTCACATAGTTCTTGTCTAGACGGTGTTCCCCACCTGGCACCACCGTTACAGAATGACTCCATGCACCAGCCAAGGCGGTGACTGCAGTAGGGTCGCTTTGCCAATCGAGTTCGCCCACATGAAATTCGCAGTGCAGCGGAATTGGATAGGTTCCAGCCGCAGTCATTGCCTGTAGTTGGCCCGGACGCGGCGGTTCAAAGATCATCATGCGTTCTTCGTTTTCAAACGCTCCCACAATTGGCGATAGCAGCAGCACTTGGCCGATATATGGGGTTAAAAGTGTCTGGGCGTGAAAAAACAGATAGGCACCAAACGAGTTCGCGATAACCTTGGCATCTTCATGCCAGAACAAAGTCCTTAAGTCATTGGCTACCAGATCAATTTGCTCACTAAAGGTTAGATCACGAAAAGGCCCTACCGTTTGACGTCCTGCTAGATCTAATCCACGCGAAATTAGCTCTGCACCCAATCCAGTTTCTAAACGCCCGCCGTGTCCAGGTAGGTAGTAGACAGTCGTCATGACTGGTTTCTGTATTCTTTTAAAAACATATTTAACCCTGATAATTAATCAACGTAAATGCATTAAAACAATGCCGTCATATTTAATATTTCGCAATAGAAATAGTTAGACCCAAGGAATCTCGAAAACAATCAAATTGGTACTCTAGATTTAATGAATCAATAGTTGCTCGCAATTTGTAAAAATTATTTCGTAGCGTTGAAAGTGCAACTACTGAATATGCACTTCCAATACTAAACGACCGAATCATTAGATTGACTTGACTATTCTCTTCAATCATTACCGCATTGGGGTTTACCGTCAATAAATCACAGCAAACTGTTTGAAACTCAGCTTCTATTTTCTCAGGCTTAGCAATGCCATCTATTACAGCATTGCCTTTATTGTAAAAATACAAAGTAAATTTTGTGTTAGGGGCACTATATCCAACAGTGACACCTAAACCCGAATGATCGGTCTCGTTGTCGGTAAGGCTATCAAAAGACAACCACTCCAATTGGTAGGGTAAGCCAATTCCTATATTGGCCCCAAGGTTGACTCCACAAACAGGCGTAGTCTGAGCAGCTTCAAGATTTATCTGAGATACATCAAAGTAGAAATTTCTCGTCTCAGTCACCAAGTTTGCGCCTTCCGCATACCGCACCTCGCAGGAAAATTTCTCAAGAGCCCCCTGCGGACTGTTGACTTTGACTCGCTCAACCATCTTCCAGTGCCAACCAAGCTGACCGTATATGCACTTTGCTACCTCCATCTCAGTCCAACTTGCATCATGTGCAGATTGAGCAGTGAGGACTATTGGATCAGTGGCACTGTTACCGTACCCCCCTGAGATCAACAAATCTTTACCGAAGTCTCTCATCAGCATAGCTCTAAGCATTCAAAAATCCTTCCGTAGGTATCCAGCAGGCCATCTTCCCCTGGCTACACCAGAAAATCGTGCCTAGCACATTTTACGCGGCCAAAAATCACCTAACTAGCCATTCAGTGTAGGGACTGAACGGAGTGAGATTGAGCGCAGGATTCCCCTGGTCAGTGATTGTCAAAGTCATTGTAAGGAGCCTCCAACGAAACAGCGATATACATTTCAAGCAGCGCTTGGCGAAGAGGGTTGCCTTCTTCAACGACACGAATATGCATCGCGCGCAAGCGAGCTTTGGCTTCGGTGAATGCAAACAGAAAATGAGGGTCTTGTAGCAAATTCCCACGTGACCCCTCAGGTTTGTATGATGCACGCACAACATTGCGTGCCTCACGAGCTAACCGGAAGGCAAACGGAGCGCTGTTATGTGATGAGCCAGCGCGACAGTGCTGCTGGAGCCTAGCGCGAATGTTGTTGGTACGACCAACGTACAGGTCACGACCAGCCTCGGAGAACAGATATATGCCCGATTTGGGCAACTGTGTTGGCAGATCTAAAAATGAAAAAGGATGGCATTGCAGCAACGCCTCGAACCGTGGGTGCAGGGACTCAACGTGTTGGCGGAATTGTTCGTGCATGAGTAGGACTAATGTGATGTATCTGAGCGTTTAGACGGTGAAGCATTGGACTTCCGGAAACCTGCCATTCGCCAATACCCGCAAACGCTGCGGACTTGACCCACGAAATCACCGGGTGGCTGACCGGAATGGGTCTTTACAAGTCCGTCACGGCCAAAACCTCAATGACTGGAATCGCTGCCTAGCGGGTGCTTGCCGCAACAATCCGTAACCACATCGGGTGGCTACATTAGATCGGAACGGCTGGCCTTTTTGGATTGGAACTGGTGGGGGGCTTTGCGCCGGATAGAGTGGCTTCTTTGGTCGAAATACGCAATCACTACGCGGGGACAATTTGGGGACGATCACCCAGGGATTCGCCGGGACATCTAGGGATATTTGGGGACAATCTGGGGACACTCACGGAGTGAATTGGTATAAAAAAAGCCCTACTGATTCAGTAGGGCTTTTTCATAACTCCTTGATTTACAAGGTAATTTTGGCGGAGCGGACGGGACTCGAACCCGCGACCCCCGGCGTGACAGGCCGGTATTCTAACCAACTGAACTACCACTCCTGGTAGCTAACGTTTAGCTTTTTCAA
>Ga0210058_1000309_pt1 | contig 47166 bp, 53 predicted proteins | sample CryGeymeta201511_FD_183979 | JGI IMG/M metagenome (GOLD analysis project Ga0210058, IMG submission 183979) | Groundwater microbial communities from Crystal Geyser aquifers in Utah, USA - Crystal Geyser metaG 2015-11 (SPAdes) (version 2) | ecosystem: Environmental > Aquatic > Deep subsurface >...
TACCCATATAGAAAGGATCGCGCAGCAGAGAATGGGTTCGACTGACTGCCAGTTTATTACCCTGAGGCGACCTCATGCCCTCTTGGTACATGGCGTAAGCGACTATGCGTTTGTTTATTTCTCGTTGAAATATTTGGGATTAAGTCCTACACTTGTAGGTATGAATAAAGTTTCTTTGGGACCACTGGAGCAAGAAGTGATGAATTGCGTTTGGAAAAACAAGACCTGCACTGCCAGAGATGTAGTAGAGCGCTTAGGTCAAAATCGGGAAATTGCCTACAACACAGTTCAGACCATCATGACCCGTCTAGTAGACAAGGGTTTACTGAAACGAAAACTGGAAGGAAAAACCCACATTTACAAACCGGCAGTTAAACAAAAAAACGTCTTATCAACTTTGTTACATCAGACCATGGGCAATTTGACTAGCCAGTTCGGCGAAGAAGCACTGATTGCTTTTGTTGATGGTTTAGATGATATTTCAGCAGAAACTCGTCAAAAGTTAATCGAGAAATTACAGAAAAATGAAAAATAGACATGTGTTACCCATCACTTTTGTTGCCATATCAAGTTTGGTTTTTGCTTTGGGAGCTTATTTACTGATAACCAAAACCACCCTCCATCCACAACTTTTTATTACAGCTTGCGGTGAGGTACTAAAGAACATCCAAGAGCACGTTCACTTTAATCCTGACGGAGTTTTATCTTCTCTGATATTATTTATTACCACTATTAGTGTCAGTTTGGCATTGTTTCAATTGATAAAGTTTGTCGTTTCTCATAGGCGACTACATAGGTTCCAAGCTGTGGAAACTCTTCCAGATAATTTAAAAGAGACAATGAGTAAGCACGATTTATCTCAAACTGCTGTAGTTGTAGTCAGAAATAATAAACTAACCGCCTATACCATTGGTTTATTTAAACCAAAGATTATTGTATCAAGCGCTTTGATTGCAAAGTCATCTCACGAACAACTGGAAGCAGTGGTGCTTCATGAGTTGCATCACCTTCGTAGTCGCCATCTTTTGTGGTTGTTACTTTCTAAATTAATTAGCTCGCTCTTTTTCTTTATTCCTCTGGTTGAATATTTAGCCCAGCAGTTAAAAACCGAGTTTGAATTAGCAGCGGATGCTTTTGTGGTTGAGAAACAGAAAACTAGAGATCACTTATGTGGCTCACTAGCTTTAAACATCCAATATGCCGGCGGTGTTATCCCTCACTTTGCTACCTCGCCAATTGAGAAGCGAGTTGAGTCTTTAGTTAGCAACAAAGTGTCTTTGGAAAAAATAGGCATCAAGCAACTCAGTATAAGTTTGTTTAGTCTGAGCTTGATGTTGGGTGTCGCCATTATTCAACCAAGCCAAGTTATTGCTGACTTTACTCCAGAAACCACTGCTGTTTGTCGGGTAGATGAAGAGTGCCAAACTACCGATTGTACTAATAATCAAACCCAGAGTACACATAACTTTACTTCCTTAGCTCCCGTTTCTTTTTCGTTCACATCTTCTCATTGACAAGAGAAAAATAATCACCTACAGTTGTAGGAGATTAGCAAAATAAGGAGATAAAATGACACAATCAAAGTATTCACTTGCATCATTAGTAACAGTAATTAACACACACTTCTTATTGATTCTTGGTGCTTTGATTTTATTGGGCGCTGGTTTCTTTGGAGGTTCGCTTTGGACAGAAAATAAACTGCTGAAAGCAGGCAACCTTGGTATAGCTCCGACTGCCCAGCAAGCAGGAGCTCAGCCCCAAGCACCTCAGCAACCAACCAAGGGAGTAGCCTCAGTCGATGACGATCCTGTTTTGGGAGACAAAAACGCACCGGTAACGATCATTGAATTTTCCGATTATGAATGCCCATTCTGTAAACGTCATTTTGATGAAACTTTGCCACAGTTAATTAAAAATTATGTCGATACTGGCAAGGCAAAAATTGTCTTTCGGGATCTTCCCTTATCCTTCCACGATCCCATGGCCACTAAAGAAGCGGTGGCTGCCAATTGTGCCAGAGAGCAAGGCGGAGACACAGCTTACTTTAAATACCATGATGAAATCTTTACCAGAACGATATCCAACGGCAACGGTTTGTCTGAGGCTGACTTAACAACTATTGCTACTGATTTAGGTCTCAATTTAAGTTCTTTCAATACTTGTCTTGAGGACCCTGCTCAGGAAGAAGAAGTTAAGAAAGATCTGGCAGATGCAGGTCAGGCAGGAGCTACTGGCACACCTACTTTTGTGATTGGTAAGTCGACCAGTAATGGAGAGATTGACGGTGATTTGGTAGTCGGGGCACAGCCATATGCCGCCTTCCAAGCCATAATTGATCCTTTACTCTAATAGCTATGACAGTGTTGAAGATAGTGACCCAACCAAAGTATTTAACAGTGGCAATCGCAATTTCCTTGATGGTAATTGCTTTTGCCGCCTGGTTGCCCAATCTTCACTTAATTACCAAAACCATGACGAGCTTTACCATGACTTTGTGGCAGAAAACAAATCTACTCACTGGCTTGCTGGGATCATTGCAAACTAATTTCACACCACTCTCTCGTACTGTTACCTTTATGAGTGCCGGTTTGGCAGGAGTACAAGTGAGTCTTTTGATTTATTACCTTAAACAAACTGCTCGAGCTGCGCAGTCAATGGGGATGTCAGCCGTGGGAGTCATTGCCAGCATGCTGGGGGTTGGCTGTGCCTCTTGCGGGTCAGTTGTTTTAACTTCACTGATTGGTTTTGGTTCAGCTACTGCTGTCTTAGGATTTCTTCCCTTTAGAGGTCAGGAGTTCGGCTTACTGGGAATAGCGATTTTATTATTCGCAATTCATGTAACTATTAAGAAGATAAATGACCCACTTGTTTGTGGAGTAAGGAGTAAATCATGAAGCAATATTTGCCTAGCATATTTTTATTAATAATCATCAGTATTTTTACAATTGGTTTGTTTGGTGGCAATCTGAAGTCAATCGTAAGAAACAGCGTGTCTAATACTAAAAATCAGATTGTTAAACCAGCCTTTGCTGCTGGCACACAGGAAGCCTTTGATTATCTGTCTACCACCAAGTCTAGCACCAGTAGTTTCTGTGGTCTGCAGCCAACAACAGTCGATGGTTTCGCTGACGGAGACAATATCCAAGGAGCGTGTTGTGGAGCTATGGATCTTCATAGATATCAGGAACAGGTTGAAGGTCTGAAGAAATATAAAAATATTTCGCAAATCCCCGAAGACCCGTATAACATTCCTGTTACTCTTGCCAAAGAGCTGTTTGAGTATCAACAATCTATTACTTTGAATGATCAGCAGCAGGCAATTGATGACGAGGCAATGGAAATGTCTCATGAAGGCGGACCGTGTTGTTGTAAATGCTGGAGATGGCACGCCTTTGAAGGTCAGGCTAAGTATTTAATTACGCAGGAAGGTTTCACTGCAGAACAGATAGCTGAGATTTGGGATATTGAAGATGGTTGTGGTGGAGCTGGGCATGCAGGAGAAGGAGGAGGACATTAACATGGATTATCCAGAAGAATGGAATGAGTTACCCAAACATGAACGGAAGAAAAAACTGAAAGCTTTGAGGCAGGAACAAGAACGAAAAAGCGGTCTAGTGATTAAAGTTCGTAACTGGGGAATAGCAATTATTGTCCTTGTGGTTGGGATTGTAGGATTTACTCAGCTAACCAAGAAAACTCCGGAGCAAGTTCAATTTGAGCAGGAAGTTAGAGCAGTTTCTCTGGAAGGAAAGGTAGAAGAGTTTGAAATAGAAGGCCGTGATCATGTGCCAGCTGGTACTAGTGTTGAGTATCAAACTAATCCGCCTACATCGGGTGATCATTTAGCTCAAGCAGAAAATTGGGGCGTTTATGACAAAGAAATTGATAACAAAGCTGGTGTTCACAGCATGGAACATGGCGGTATTTGGATTTCATACAAGGATATTAGTGAGGAAGATATTACAATCTTAAAAGAGATAGGAAAACAAAATTCACAAAGTACGGTTGTTTCTCCCAGATCAACTAATGACAATAATGTCGTGATTGCTTCTTGGGGCAAAATGATGAAACTTGAAGCTATAAACAAGGTTTTGATTCAAAAATATATTGATACGTATAAAAATCAGTCGCCAGAAAAATTGGCTAGGTAAACTTTGTTATTTAATTTTGTCTTCATGTTGTTTATGATTAACTAATCAGAAAGATACACATTATGAATTTTGATTATACAGTCACCACAAAAAAATCCTTTGATGAAGTGGTTGCCACGATTGAGAAAGAAACGCAAAAGGCTGGGTTTAGTGTTCTTCATATCCATGATGTTGCGACAACACTGGGAGAAAAAGGCTTTGGAATTGAGCCATTTAAGATTATCGAGGTGTGCAATGCCAAAAGTGCCTATATAGTCCTTAAAGCTGACGTGAAGATTGGACTTTGCTTACCTTGCAAAATCAACGTATATGTTAAGGACGGTAAAACTGTTATCTCCGGTATACGGCCCATCATCCTGTCTCAATTTTTTCCTAAGGCCAATCTGGGTAATTTATCGGAGGAGATTGATGCAATTATTAGAGGAATTATTGATAGGAGCAAATAGTTCTATGAAAGATATAAAAACAAAAGCTACCATTACCTGCCCTAAATGTGAGTTCAAAAAGCAGGAAGAGATGCCTACCGATGCCTGTCAACATTTTTATAAATGTTCAAACTGTGGCGAAGTTCTCAGACCCAAAGATGGGGACTGTTGTGTCTTCTGTTCATATGCAGATACAAAATGCTCACCTAAGCAATCTGAAGTTCACATAATGTAGTAAGTGTGAACACAATTTCATCTTGGCTTCATCTCTCATCTATTATGCTTATTACGAACTAACCTATCAGTTAGCATTAAACAAAGGGAAATATATGCCTAAACTTACTGAAAAATTATTATCAAAAATGGGTATGCAGATTGAGACTCAAGGCAGTGATCTGGATCTAGTCTGTGATCTTATGGAGCTTTCGGGAAAAACCAAATACAAAGTAACACATAAGGGCAAGACCTATTATTTTTGCTCTGAAAATTGTCAAAAACATTTTTATGACGATCCAGAAAAATATGCAGGAGACTAAACAGAAAGATATGTATCTAAGTCCAGCTCAAAATTTCAAAAGGCCATCTCGACAAGGTGATAAAGATGGTTGAAAACGAAGAGTCGTGCTTTAAGATTATTCACCAAACACGGGCGGTGAGATTTGCGCTTAAAAAAGTTGATCAGATCTTACTTGAAGAATATCTAGTTTATTGTTTGGGTGATACCGTCAAGCGGGAAGAGTTGCAACAAGAAATCCATAGAGCGATAGCAATGTTTAAAAGGATTGATGGGTAATTAAAATGAATATCAATTTTATCAGAATAGTCTTATACTTTAAACGAGGAGGTGAATTATGAAAAAAACATTACTTTTAGCCATTTTTGTTTTATTTGTCGTTTTTGCTTCTAATGTTCCCCTCGTCAAGGCTCAGGCGGGTTCAATGATGGGGAATCAGGCAGGGTCCACTTCGACGACACCTGGAAACAACATGCAAGTTGAATCAGTCGAAACTGTTTTACAGGAGATACTTGGTCAACAGAAAGTTTCCACTATACAGCAGTTAGACCTTTCCAAGATTAGCGACGACGATTGGGAACGCTTAGGTGATGCGGTCATGGAAGTTCAGCACCCAGGGCAAGCCCATGAAGTTATGGATCAGATGATGGGTGGCGAAGGCTCGGATTTATTGCGTCAAATGCACATCAATATGGGGAAAGCTTATTTGGGTTATGGTGGTAATTACGGTTCTGGAATGATGTCCGGAGGTATGATGGGTAATTGGAATACTAATAGTTCTCTGAGAGGGGGTGGATTTCCTATGATGGGATTTGGCTCGATGATGGGATATGCAGGCAACTCTGGTGTCTATGGGATTTTCGGAAGCGTTACATGGATTGCCCTCATTATTTTCCTGGTAGCCGGCACCTACTTCTTTATCAAGCAAGCAAGGAAAAAGTAAGAATCATTTATGAATTGTTGCAGTAACCATAATCACGAAGACGACGAAGGATGTGAGCATAAAGCCGATGGAGGTCATGATTGTTGTCAAAATAAAACTATGGATCATCAAATGAATCATATAATGATAACGAAATCAACAGCATGAAAGACTACTATACATGTCCCATGCACCCTGAAATTCACGAGGAAAACCCGGGTAAGTGTCCTAAGTGTGGTGGCATGGATTTAGTTAAAAAAAGCGAAATAGATAGCGGCCATGCGCAGCATGATCACGCCAGTATGATGGCCAGTCCTGAGGCAGCAGCAGACTTTTTAAAGCGATTCTTCATCGTCACGGCTTTTTTAGTTCCCCTGGCTATTTTCTCAGAACCAGCGGTTAAATATCTGGGTGTTCCCGATTTTGCACTGAGGGCGTGGGTGGAATTTGGTATCGGAACGGCTATCTTTTACTTCGGACTCATTTTCTTTCAACATGCCAGGCACGAAATCATGGCCAAACAATATGGCATGATGACATTGGTTTCTATTGGAGTGGGCGCAGGGTATCTATTTTCTGCCGCCTCAACTTTTATTCCGGTTATCAGTACCGAGTTCTATCTGGAAATTTCTACCCTGATCTGGGTTTTATTATTCGGTCACTACTTGGAGGCAAAGTCTTCTACTGCGGCCGGAGATGCGCTGGCCGAGGTAGCCAAGCTTTTACCAAAAGGAGGCTCACCTTAAAACAGATAATGGAATTAAAGAAGTTGAGATAAGCTCTCTAAAAGAGGGTGATATTGTGATCGTGAAGGCTGGGGAAAAAGTTCCAGCTGATGGAGAAATTATTAAAGGTGGAGGTAACTTTAACGAATCACATATTACCGGTGAGTCCAAGCCCGTTGAGAAAGCTATCGGATCGCAAGTGGTAGCAGGGGCTATAAATATCGACGGATCTGTCGAGGTCAGGCTGATGCGTGTTGGTGAATCCTCAACGATTGGTCAAATTCAAGCTCTCATTGCTTCGGCGAAACAAACCAAGCCTTCGGTCCAAAAACTAGCTGACAGAGCCGCTAAATGGCTAACCTTTTCTGCACTAGCTGTTTCCATCTCGACTTTATTTATCTGGTCGATAATAATCGGTCAACCATTTGTTTTCGCTGCCACCCTGGCTATTACTGTTTTGGTCATTGCTTGCCCCCATGCGCTTGGATTGGCCATTCCTACCGTTTCTACCATTGCTACACGTCTGGCAGTCAAAAACGGGGTGTTTATCAAAGACATGGCCAAGATTGAAATTGTCAAAAGTGCCGATTATGTGGTGTTTGATAAAACAGGGACGTTGACCCGTGGAGAGTTCGGCGTTACCGATATCGAAGTACTGGATGGTACTAAAGAAGCTTTATTATCAGTAACCGGCAGTATTGAAAGCCAGTCGTCTCACGTTATTGGCATGGCTATCGTTTCTTACCTGAAAGATAAAAAGCTTAAATTTGGAGAGGCCAGCAAAATCAAAAATATCGCCGGGATGGGTATGGAAGGTATGGTTGGCGATAAAATGTATTTTGTGGGCAACAGGCGACTGATGGAGAAGAAAAACCACATAACTCCAGAGGCTGAGGAAGTGATCAATCGTTTTGCCGAAGATGGTAAAACTCCCGTTTTTGTAGCAACGCAGCAAAAAATTATCGGCATTTTAGGTTTAAGCGATCAAGTAAAAGAGGAGTCAAAGCAGGCAGTTGATGAACTTCATAAGCTAGGAGTGAAGGTGGCCATGCTCACCGGAGACACGAAAGATGCCACCGCACCAATTGCTAAACAACTTGGTATCGACACGGTCTTTGCCGAAGTCCTACCTGAGGATAAATACAAACATATTAAAGAGTTACAAAATCAGGGCAATATTGTCATCATGGCTGGTGATGGAGTCAACGATGCACCCGCTCTCACTCAAGCCAACGCTGGGGTGGCAATAGGCGCTGGTACGGATGTAGCTGTCGAAGCGGGAGATATTATTCTGACCCAAAGCAATCCGCAACATATTGTCAGACTTATAATTCTTTCCCGAAAGGTGTATCGAAAAATGGTAGAGAATCTGTTCTGGGCTGTTGGCTATAATGTCCTAGCTATTCCGGCTGCGGCTGGATTATTTATTCCATTTGGCTTCAGACTCACTCCTGCTGTGGGAGCACTCCTAATGAGTATGTCTTCTGTTATTGTTGTGATCAACGCCATATCACTTCGCAAGGCAAAATTGATTGTTGGGTAATCTTTTTCATTGTGGCTTCATGTTAACTTTCGTATCATAAAGACAATATGAAGCATGAGCGTACTGACAAAAAACCCACTTTTTTTGTTTTTTTTCAAGGATTTGTGATAGGCATTTTTGGCTTAAGTTTTTTCTACTACATTTTGCTTTTTGCAATTACTGGGGACTTTAAACATCCTTTTAGCCAGTTTGCACTTCTTCAGCCATGGATGAGCTTGCTTATCGTTGGGTTTGGTATTCAGTTTGGCTTGTTCTGGTTACTGAGAAAAGGTTATCATTTCTCCCTACACGAACAGCGCGATGCTCAATTGGCGACCGGAACCAGTACGGCTATGTCTGGGATGGCGATGGTAGCTTGTTGTGCTCATCACTTGGTTGATTTGTTTCCCATTCTTGGATTATCGGCAGTTGCCCTTTTTCTATCAGAATATCAAGAGCAACTGCTCATCTTTGGCGTTGTCTCAAATATGATTGGGATTGCCATGATGCTCTGGTACATTACAGGTAAAGCCACGCCGAAAGTTTTATTTAGTTTCATTTCTACCTATGTTAGGAGGGCTTTATGAACTCAAAAATATTTTTCATTATTTTACTTATCCTTGCAGGAGCGGTGATTTTTGGCTTGACGGTAAAGCCGAAACAGAAACTTACTCCTACAACATCTGCAAAAACTGAATCAAGTGTTCAATCTTCAGCTTTACCACCGCAGGCCAAAACAATGGGAGCTGTGGAAGTTGAAATTACGCCCCTATCAGTGGCATCAGGAAAAGATGTAATTATGGAGTTATCATTAAATACGCACTCAGTGGAATTAAATTATGATTATACACAAATAGCCACACTAACAGACGATCGCGGCAACTCGTATACACCTACAAAATGGACAGGAGGAAAGAGCGGTCATCATCTGAAGGGAAATCTTGTCTTTGCAGCATTAGCCCAAAACCAGAAAGAGTTGACACTGACTCTTGATGGTGTTGATAATAAAGTAGAGACTTTTACTTGGCAATTATAAGCAAGGCTTGAAATTTTCGTTTTGCTCAAATTATAAAATAAAAAGGAGGTGAGGATATGACTGAAAATGTTGAAGAGTCGGTTAAGGACTACGTTTGTGGCATGATCAAGCCCAAAAGTCAGATGAAAGCTCAGGCAGTATATATGGGTAAAACCTATTATTTTTGTTCTGATGACGACAAGCATATGTTTGAAGCTCACCCCGATGCATGGATACCTGATAAAGAAAAAGGTACAATGTAATTGTGGAATATAAATACGCATATTTAGTTGGTGCCAGAACAATAAGCCTCAAAAGATCATTGGACTAGCATTTCATCTTCTCTTCATTTTCATCTTGCTACATTTAACTAATAATTACGATTTATTCTGAATGGAGGTGAAATACTATGACTAAATTATCGCAAACAGCTTCTTCTGTCGAAGAAGCACCAGGGAAGAAAGACGATCAAACATTTGTGTTGCGTGTTCCCAAACCAAACCTACAAATTGTAGTATTAGGACTGGTAGCAGCAATTACTCTTTTCCAAACCTTCCAATTAGTACGTATCAGCTCTAAAGCTAGTTCAGTTTCAGTAAGAGCTGAATCTCCGGCTACTACAACAACCACAAATAGTGGATCATCTACTACCGGAAGCAATGCAGATGTACCAGAGTCAATGGTCGGCGGGTGCTAAGGGTCACAGCAACCCGGTTTTAATATTATGAAAATGAAAAAAGTTATATTTAATATAGTGTCGTGGCTAGGTATCAAAAGAGAGAAACTGAACATCTCTTGGCCAAAGATAATTTTAGCTATCGCACTTTTTACAACTGTCACAGGAGCACTCTTTTCTACAAAAACGCTTACTGAAGTTAATAAAAATATTGCTGTGGCAAAAGAAGCAGCTCGTCCTGCCACTGTTAAAATAACTAAAATTACTGCTTCTGACTGTCAGGACTGTTTTGATGTCGATACGGCTGTCGCTGATTTCAGGAAACAAAATGTCAAAGTCGAAGAGGAAAAAACATACAGCTTTGATTCCGCAGAAGGCAGTAGTTTAGTTAAGCAGTTCTCCATTAAAAGAATTCCAACCTATATTGTTTCTGGAGAAATAACAAAAAACAATCTTGAGACCTTTGTTAAAAATAATGGTGAAGTTATCAACAATACTTTTGTTTTAACTAAGGTTGCTCCGGTTTTTATCGATGCAGAAAGTAAGCGAGAGGTTGGCAAAGTTACTGCAACTATTATAACCGACCCATCGTGTACTCAATGTCTTGATTCAAAATTGACTGTAGCAGGTCTTAAAAAAGCAGGGGTAAAGGTAACAGATCAAAAGGAAGTTGCGTGGAATTCATCTGAAGGCCAAAGGTTTATTAATCAATACAAGATTACCAAAATACCATCCCTTCTTTTATCTTCTGATATTGATTTCTATGATAGTGTCAAATCTAACTGGGCCAGCATAGGCACTGTTGAACAAGACAAAACATATGTGGCACGTAATCTGACTTTACCGTATAGAGATTTGGAGAAAAATCAAATTCTGGGAATGGTCGATTTAATATATCTAACTGACTCAAGCTGTAGTGATTGTTATAAAGCTGACGTAGTTCAAAAACCAATTCTTAAACAAGGATATGGGGTGGGTATTCGGTCTGAGAGGACCGTTGATATTTCATCGGGAGAAGGGAAAATTTTAATTGGTAAATATAAAATAATTAAAGTACCCACTATCCTCCTGTCTCCTGAGATAGAACAGTATACGAACTTAAAAAATGTTTGGAAAGGTGTCGGGACGGTGGAATCCGATGGCTGGTATATATTTCGGGAAATGCAGCAACTTCAGGGAGTAATTTATAAAGATTTAGCAACTAATCAGATTGTCGGCAAGGCTGTAGCCACGACAGTTCCGAGTGAAACAAATAAATAGTTATGACTAAAATAATTGTTATTATACCTATACAAAAAATTCTTGTTTTTTCTCTGACAGGGCTATTCCTATTAAATCAACTCTTATTAACTCAGGTAACTGCCGCAATGGGAATGCAAACAGGGACAACACACATGATCGTAGCTCCAAAAGTAAATTCTGATGGGAAAACTACTACATTGGTCGAGTGGCCGACAATGACTGAAGTTATGGCCAATCCTCATAGTGGAAATGCACTTGCTGACGCTAAAGTAGTAATGACCGCAAAGGGTAAACCATTTTATGCTCCTGGTGATATTTCTTTCGATGATCCTATTAATGCACAAAAAAAATGGGGAGCTTTTGAGTCGTCAATAAAATTGACTACAGATGAAGAAAAAAGATATCAAAAGCTGATTTCATTCATGATGACCTGTAGCTACTGCTGTGGTAGTCCGAATAATGTCACCATGATTAAAAACTGTGGTTGTGCTCACGCCAAGGCTGTCCGAGGAATGTTCCGGCTCTTGATTCAAAATTACGGTGATCAATATACTGACGAACAACTGGTCGGTGAGTCGCATCGTTGGTATGCTCTTTGGTACCCAAAAGGTATGTTGGAAGATTATCTATTATTTACCAGCAGCGAGAATGCATTGCCCCACGAATCTCATGGAGGAGCAGGAGTTGACGGTAGGCATGGAATAGCAAAATGAACATAGTTTTGGTTTACTTCTCGTTTCTGGCGGGATTGCAAGCGTTTTTTGCTCCATGTAGTATAGCCCTAATCCCTGCCTATGTCGGTTATTATGTTAAAGAAGAAACAGAAGCAGACGATAAAGTAAAGCAATTACTTTTTGGTTTTAAAGCAGGTTTCTTTGCAAGTTTGGGGCTTATTAGTGTTTATGTAGCCTTTGGTGTAATCCTCACTTTTTTTGGTCGCCTAATTGCTCCGATATTTTCCTGGATAGAATTTACTACGGGCGGATTACTTATATTTATGGGTATATCAACACTACTTGGCTACGAGTTTGCCATAAAACCGCCAGTTGTTCTCGGGACTCATGCCAATGGATTAAAAAGGTTTTACCTTTTTGGGGTAGCCTACGCTTTTGGGTCTATAGGCTGTACTCTTCCGATTTTCTTACTGGTTATTTTTCAGTCGCTAGCTCAAAAAGGAATGATTGGGGGATTGGTTAATTTTCTTGCATATGCTCTTGCTATGTCTAGCTTAATGATTATATTTTCACTAATCTCGTCTTTATCAAAGAATGCAATGCGGAAGTTTCTTGCGAGATATATGGCGTTGATTCAAAAAAGCACTGGAGTATTAATTCTTTTGGCTGGCATTTATTTAATTTATTTAGCATTACAAGTTATTTCAATATGAGTCAACCAAGAATTATCTGGACAGAACAACAGATTTTTAAAAAAACACCGCTCATTTTAGTGGTACTGGTAACAGTATTTATTGGCTTTGACGTTTTTATAAATCTTAATATTAAAAATAAAAGTCAGGATATCTCTCAAATTGAGAAAGCAATTGAGAAACCTCCCAGGATTGTCGCAGATTTATTCAGCAAGAAAGTTGAATTAGGGGAGAAAAGCTGTCCCAATATTGCCGCTGGTAACCCCGATGCCCCATTAAAGGTTAAGATATTTGAATCAGAGACTTGTCCTTACTGTGTTGCCCAAAACAAAGTTTTAGATCAAATATTACCTGAGTACGGAGATTTATTTTATGCGCAGTGGTATGAACTGGGTTCTTGTGCTGATGAGGCTCAAAAATATCAGATTTCCGGCGTTCCAACATTTATCTTTAACGCTCGAGGGGAGGAAAAACCTTCGGCCTATGGATTCTTAGACAAACAACAACTCACAAACTATATTTGCAAAGTAAGTGAACAATGCTGACTATTCCGACTTCTTATCTTGTCCCATATGTTTGATAAACTTATAAAGCAGCCACAGGGCAGCGAGAGTAAAGATGATATCGAGTCCTGGAATTTTCTGAACAAACGATGTGGTTGAGATAGCGACAGATTGGATGAGTTGAGTTACACTTTCCTCACTCCGATTCATGGCTAATTTCCCTGATAACGCGAGGAAAACAATCAGGACTCCCATTCCCGCAAACAAGATAAACGAGATTAAATTAGAAACGGTAATCATATGGGTCTGACCCAAGAAGGTTACTTCCCTGAACGGGCGTCTGAAGATGGGTTTTTCGAGCAAGTTGCGTTTATCGATGAAAAGACTTGCTAAATACAGTGGCGTAACCATACCAAGGACGTAAAAGAAACCGACAAACAGTGATTGGATCATGGTCGGGCTTAAGGTTGAGAGAGCGATGACGCCAATGAGAACCGGGGCACAACAGGCGCTGGTGATGCCGGAAATAATTCCCAAAATATATGTTGAAAGTGGATCGTCTGCTTTTTTAGTGAAGTTAAAATTCGGCATCGGGAGTTTAAATCCGAGAAGTGTGGAAAAGCCTACAAAGATCAAAAATATCCCCCCAATAATATATGACTGATCGTGGAAATTAAAGAAGAATTGAGTTAAGGCTCTGGCTCCAAGTACAACTGGAAGCATAACAGTAAAGATTCCCAAGGAATAAATAAAGGTCATGAGCATTACCCGCTTTTTCTCTTTAAAAACGTTGGCAAAATAGGCAGGCAGAAGAAATGTAATGCAGCAGGGGGCAAACAATGCCACCATTCCGGCGATGAATGAGGCGAGGAGGGATAATTGAAAAAGTGTATTCATTGTTATTGTTTCTTTACAACCGTGGCCGTGAATTTACTTTCTAAATTTTGATAATTAGGATTATCGGTTCCGATATAAATAGTTCTCGTTAAATCCCCTAAGTCAGTGTCGTCTTTATGAACAGCGGGATCAAAAGAAACATTCACGGTCGTGCTTTCGTAAGCTCCCAATTCTTCTTTTTCTACAGATGCCTTGGTACAGCCGCAAGAAGTCGATACGCGGGTAATTTTTAAAGGAAGAGGTGTGTAGTTGGTTAATGTGTACGTTGTCGTTGCCACGTCACCATACACTACATTTCCTAGAGATTTCGTATCAGGAGCGAGTGAAACACTCACGTTACTTTCTTTATACGCGTTGGTGCCACCCTCGAGATCATACACAGTCGTATAACCCAAGGAGGCAATCTCAGCAGCGGCTTTGGAACTCATGCTTCCGGATCGGCAATACACAAGAATGGGTGTTGATTTATCAGCAGGGAGTTTGTTTTTATTACTCTGAATTTGGTCAAAAGGAATTACAGCATCAGTTCCGGGAATGTGTGTTTGTTCAGGTGTATGCACATCCACGATAAACGCATTTTTATTTTTCGCAAGAGTAGCAAATTCCATAGGTGAAACGAGTTTGACAGTATTATTTGTAGCCCTAGTAGTGATACTGTCAGTCTGACGCTGTGCGGAAGGTTTGTTAAAAACCCACACTATGCCTAGTCCAAAGATGATAACTATTCCGATAATAAATATTTTTGATTTCATAATTACAGTTGTTATTTTTTAACCACATTACCGGTTAGATTAAACGTTAACGTAGAATTCTTGGTATCGTTTGTATTCATAGTGATGGTTCGGGTGATAGGACCCACTCCGCTTGGACCATGAAATGCCGGATCAAATTCAACTAATAATTCTGCTGTTTCTCCCGGTTTGACTTCTATAACATCAGCCGATGTCTCGTGCATTTTGAATTTCTTAGACGTAACTTCCGGTGTTTTTAACTGAGCCGTTGTGCACATACAGGAAGTTTTAACGTCATATAATTTTAAAACTGAGTTACTGGTATTCTTAATGGGAAACGTTTTAGATGCTATCCCACCATCATAATCAATAGTTCCCCAATCAAACTTGTTTGAGTCTACTGACAAAGCAACTTGAGAATCAGCCGTCACTTGTGGGGTAGCACCCATTCTAGTACCAAAGAAAACAGCAATCCCTAGTATCAAGACCGTCATAACAACAATCCCAATAATGAACTTGTCGGGACCTCCTCCTTTAATATTTTTGTTGTTTGATGGACTGCAACAATCGTGATTCATAATTATTTCTCCTGATCTAGCGTTATTGTTAATTTAGTTTCAAAATCAACCGGGTCATTTGAGTGAACAGATACTTCACGGGTAACTGAACCAGTTAAATCCGGGTGAACAGTTGGGTCATAATAAACTTTGACCTGGGCAATGTCCCCTGGGGCAACTGCAACTTTCCAGTTCGCATCAGGCGATTCGTGCCCATGACCTGCCATATAGAACCTGGGACCTTCTTTGCCCTGGTACACTAAACTTGCAGAGGTACAGCCACAGGAGGATGAAAGTTTGTCGATAATAAGCTCACTCTTTCCTTCGTTTTTTAAGGTAAACATGGTAGTGGTCGTACCCTTCGCTAAACTTACAGTTCCTAAATCTCTTTTAACTTCGGTAGCGGCAATTTTGGGAGCGTCTTTGGGTGCATTAGCCAAAAGTTTCTCTCGGAGTATAGTGCTCTCCGACTCGTCTGCCAGTCTTTCTAACCCAAATTCTTGAACTGTGGCAAGGATCACCCCATCTTTGCTGGCTCCGGTACTTACTTTCTGATCTATAAAATCAATCATCGCTGTAGCTGATCCGCAACAAGGTTTTTCCTTATCCAGGGGTTTACCACAGCAGGGACAGGTAAACATTGGATAAATTTCCTTTGCTTCAACAGTAGCAACGACGCTTGGCATCTTTACCCCTTGTTTCATGCCTATTTCTTGCAATGCTGTACTTAATGGGCTGGCAAAAAGAATAACAAGTCCTAAAAGAGTTGCTAGTTGCCAGAAAAGTTTTTTAGGTGAAAGGGTAATTATTTTTTGACTCATAGTATTTAAGCTCCGCATCCTCCGCCACCCTGCTGAGGTTTAGGAAGACTTTTAATTTGCTGACGAGTTTTTTGGTAGCCCTGTGCACTGGAGTAGTCCGCGCCAAGTACTGTTTTGGCATCCACCTGGCTCCAATCTTTGCCTTGTTCTTTAAAGTAAGTGGCTAAGTCGATATATGTCTGTGGGAACCAGAAAGCGTTAACTTTTAGAGCCACATCATACATTTGTTGCTCACTAGCCCCATTTTTTGCCAAAAGCTCAAGGAGTCCGAGCATGGCCATACCATGATTGCAGTCAGGGAAGTGGGTGGAGTTACCGCAGCATGGGCGATATATGCCCCTGGACACTGTATCAACTAATGCCTGTTGTTCTGGTGTTAATACGACATATGCATATTTACTGTAGTGATCCATGGCCACACCACGAGCCAATGACCAGCCACCAGTAGAAGCAAAATTGCCGGCTCCACCATATTGCTTGTCAGTCATTTCACCGTTTTCTAAAATATCATTTTTATTCGCCAACCCGAACGCCCACAAAAGATCCAGTAAATAGCGGCTGTTTTGTTGATTCATTACGATGGGTTGATTACTGTTACCAGCCAACATCTGTTCTTCGGTATTGGTTAAACCGCCTTCAAAAAGAGCCCTAAATTTTGCTTCATCAATCACCCCATCGGCAATCATTTGCTTACCCAGATCACCCCAAGTGATTGGTAGGGTTACGCCTTCATCAGGCATGACAGCTTTAGTCAAGGTCGCGGTATCAATGCTACCCGGTTCGATTGGTGATTGCGTAGTTGTGGTCTGCTGTTTATTCAAGAGAGGGTTTTTCAAAAATGAAAGCTTGGGAGTAATGGAAATTTCAAATACCTGTGTCAAGAGAATAATGGCAAAGAGCAAAAGAGCCGCTCCTTTCCAAAAGCTGGTTTTTTCACTGATTTGCGAAAAGTTACTCAAGATCTTCCTTTTCGTATTATTTGTTGTTGATTCCATTTTGTCTATCATGCTTGCTCTTTAATTAGTAAGCCTATGCATGAAGATTACCAATACTAAGATGAAGCGAAGATGAAATTGTTTAGGAGAAGGTAAGGGAAATTGTTGTACCTTTATTTACAGATGAAAAAACAGAGATTTTACCACCCAAACTCTCAACAACGGCTTTTGAAATAGCCAGACCCAACCCAGAACCTTTACTTTCTACATTAGTTCCCCGATAAAAGCGGGAAAATATTTGAGGCAAGTCTTGTTTCGATATACCAATACCGGTGTCTTGCACAGTGATATCGATACGGTGTGATTTTTCCGAAAGACTAAGTTTTACAGATCCCTCACGCCGGTTGTAAGCAACGGCATTATAAACAATATTACTTAACGCTCTCTGTAATAGTTGTTTGTCTGCTTTGATCGTTACATCTTTTTGAATATCTGTAGAAATAGTGAGATTCTTTTCTTCTCCCAAGGTGTTTGCCAGCTCAGATAAGTCGATTATGATGTCTGTTAGAGAAACGGTTTCTAATTTTTGTGGTCTGCCACTTATTCTTGACAGCAGTAAGAGATCGCCAATTGTGTCACTGGCACCATCGATAGTTTTTAGCAGGTCTTCTCGAGCTTTTTGCCCAAGGTTCGCATTCTCGGCTTGTGATCGAAGTACTGCTAACGGTGTTTTGAGAGTGTGTGCTGCATCTGAAAAAAATTGCCGCTCTGAGTCAAAAATATTCTCGAGTTGGGCCAGCATGGAATTGAGAGCTTCTTGAATTACCCTCAATTCTTGAGTGGGAGACGCAATCACAATTCTTTTGGCAAGTGATGAGGTGTCTGTAACAGTTTTAGCCTGAGAAGCAATGCTCTCTAAAGGCTTGAGCTGTTTTTTTAAAAGTTTGTACCCCAAAAAAGTAATGGGTAAAACTACAAAAAAGACTACTCCGGCAACTACCAGCAACATTCTATACAATGTTGCATAGAGAACTTGGGTTGAATAGCCCACAGCCACAATGCCCTTACCAGCGCTGACTTGTGCTGGCATGGCAGCGAAACGAATATTATTTTCCGTAAAATGAGTGGGGCTTGTATCATACAAACTGCTGGACGAAAGTATCTGTTGTAGTTGATGTTCGGTCACGAGGGCTATATCGGGACTGTTTGTTTCTAATATTGGTGCCCCGTCTGGTGAAAGTACGACTATTGTCATACCTTTCGCGCTAACCAAGTTTTTGATTAACCCATCTCGCTCTTCACCCCGGTAGTTTTCGACCATTTGTTTGGCTTCATTGACTGCAATATGAACATGGTGATCAATCTGATCTTGCAGTGTTATCCAAAGTAGACTACCGACCGCAATCAGAAACAATAAAATTATCAGTCCTACAGATGTTAGGTACCAAAGAGATAGCCGTCCTCTTAAGGTGTTGGTAACGTCTTGGATTATTTTATTTTTCATACTTACCTAGGATATATCCTTTACCGCGAATGGTTTTGATCAGACTTTTTTGTGAGTATTTTTCCAGTTTTCTTCTTAAGTTTCGGATATAGACATCGACAACATTTGAGAACGTTTCAAAATCACTTCCCCAAACGTGCTCCATGAGCATAGTTCGAGTAATTACTTGTCCATTGTGCTGGGCCAGATATTCCAGTACTGCGAACTCTTTGGCGGTGAGATCTAGCGTAAATTCTCCTACAGTGGCAGTGTGTTGCGCTGGTTTTACCGTCAAATCACCGACTATAATCACTGGCAAGGCACTCTGACTGTTTCTTCTGATGACTGCTCTGATACGGGCGATTAATTCATTGGAATCTACCGGCTTGGGAACATAGTCATCTGCGCCTAAATTTAAACCCTTAATCCGATCTTCTACTTGACCTCTGGCGGTTACAATAATAACGGGTGTTTTGTTTTCATTTTTTCTTAAGCTCGCTAGGAGATTAAAGCCGCTCCCGTCAGGAAGATTAATGTCCAAAACAACACAGTCATACTCGTTAATTTCAGTTTGAACCAATCCATCTTCCTGAGAACTTGAAGTATCAACAGCAAAACCATCTTTTATGAGCACCTGTTTAAGGTTCTTTGCTAATATTTGGTCGTCTTCAATAACGAGTAATTTCATAGTTTATATTTTACTAAATAACCAATCAGCATCTTTTCTTTAGGATTAAGCGTATATATTCGTCGTTTTCCAACCTGTTTTGAAAACACTAAGTGATTTCTACGTAACACTTGCAAATGTTGACTGACATTAGATTGTCGCTTGTTTAATTGCCGACCCAGTTCATTGACGCTTTTAGCGCTTTCGGATAACACGTCAAGGATCTCCAGTCTTATCGGATGGGATAAGGCCTTGTAAAGGTCAATATACTGTGACGATAACAATCCAGACATATTCGGTTTTTAGAATAAGTTCTGGGTATATTCTATATCAAAGGGGGAAATAAGGCGAGGTAAGGCGGAAGGACTTGACAATGACTTAAGAGCGAAGTTAACATCGGCAAACCTTACAGAAAGGAGCATAATATGAGTATGAAAATGTCCAAACGATTACCTCTGGTTATCTTGGTTCTGATTGTAGGTGTTCTCGGGCTGGGGTTGGTACGGTCAAAATATCAATCCTTTAAGATGCAACAGGCTGATGATCAAAGGATCCAGGAGATTAAAGAGGTTACGGAAAAACTTAGTACTGATGCAAAATATCGGGATCGCTCCTCTCAATCTACTAAGCAGCTAAGAGAAAAGCTTTGTTCTCTGACCGCTCGTTCAGCTCAGGAGCGAGAGAAAGCCATCACTACTATTCGTGACTTTTTGGAAATGCCAACCGCCGAAGTGGAGTATGAATGCAACAATGCGTTTTATAGTCTGGAGGAAGACAGACTTATTTCTGCCAAAGGCGAGACGTACACAGTGGGTATGACATATTTTGTTGTGGATCCAGCAACGAACTATGTTTTGCAAGTGGATGAGACTCCTGGGACTTGGGGATACAAGACCGATGGGACTCGTTGGTTTAGCGATCAAAAAGAGTATGACTACTCTGCTAATTACTCTCAGGAAGAAGTCGAACAAATCGCCAAGGGCTTTATCGCCAGACATCCTTCTGCTATTGGCAACATTGATCTGAGTAAATTGACACTGGAATCTGGCAAGAAAGACAGTGGCAACGGCAGGGTAAATTATTTCTTCATTTGGAGAGGTGAGGCTCGAACTGTCCAGCACAATCCACCACTAGAAACATGTAGTGAAGACTTAGATAAGGACGTTGAAGGTTTATATTACAACGGCAATGGCGTTCCCTGTATTAAGGTTTATGAGTCCACGGAAACACCGAGTATCAGCATTGCTTTTACCAGTGGTGGACAACTAATCAACTTCTCCAATGAATTGAATGGACCGGTGAGTAGGGCAACGGTTCGATAATTGCTTTCAAATTCTCCAAATTTTGTCTCCAGGGTGCACAACTAGCCCAACTAGGCAGCAAATGCCTCGTAAACTTGGCCACGCGGGGTCAGAGCGCGTGTTTATTTGCGAGTTATTTCCAAAATGGAAACTACTGACTCAGCCACTACTGGCTCAGCCAATTGAAAAATAGGCAATTATTTTGTATGCTAGTGTCATCACTTAGTAAGTAATGTACATATGGAAAAACTCTTAAAACTCAGAGAAGCAGCAGAGATACTGAGCGTTCACCCCAACACCCTCCGTCTTTGGGACCGTAAGGGTATTTTGGTAGCGGTACGCATTGGTGAGAGAAAAATTAGACGCTACCGTCTTGAGGATATTAAGAAGTTTATTAAGAAGAAATAATATGGCAAACGAGTTAACACAGACATCAAAGTTCATTCTTTACACTTCACCTAATGGGGATATTAAGCTGGATGTCTTTGTCAGAGACGAAACATTGTGGTTAACTCAGAAAATGATGGCGGAACTATTTGATGTAGATGTTCGTACTGTTAATGAACATTTGCAAAACATTTTCAAAACGCAAGAACTTGAGGAAAATTCAGTTGTCCGGAAAATCCGGATAACTGCCACAGATGGAAAACAATATCTAACCAATTTCTATAACCTTGATGCAGTCATTGCTGTTGGTTATCGGGTTAACTCTGGACGAGCAACTCAATTCCGTATTTGGGCTACCCAAGTGCTTCGAGAGTACATAATCAAGGGTTTTGCTTTAAATGATGATCGCCTTAAGCAGGGAGAGAAAGTTTTTGGTCAGGATTACTTCCGTGAGTTGCTAGAAAGAGTTCGTTCGATCAGGTCAAGCGAGCGCCGAATTTATCAGCAAATTACTGATATCTTTGCCGAATGTAGTATCGACTACGATCCGCACTCTCAAACCACTAAAAATTTCTTTGCTACTGTTCAAAACAAGTTCCATTACGCTATCACTGGTCACACTGCAGCTGAATTGATTGATGAGCGGGCAGATCGTCGACAACCTCATATGGGCTTGACCACCTGGAAACAAGCACCAGCCGGCAGAATTTTATCTGCTGATGTTACGGTAGCTAAAAATTATTTGCCAGAAGAACAAATTAAAAAACTTGAACGAACTGTTACTGGTTTTTTTGACTACATCGAAAATCTGATCGAGAACCGACAGACATTCAACATGGAAGAGTTCGCTGAGAGTGTTAATAAATTCTTGACGTTTAATGAGTACAGAATTTTAGGTGGTAAAGGAAAAGTATCCAAAGACAGTGCAGATAAGAAAGCCTTGGCTGAATACAAAGAATTTAACAAGATCCAGCCAATTGAGTCTGACTTTGATCGTGTGGTGAAGAAGTTGGCTAAAGGAGAAAGTAAATCCGGTAGTAAAATAAAATAGAGAGTAACGTTTTTATATTGTAAAATTGGTGCACAATGAAAAAAAATCCTAAGCCATTTAACACAAGTTTTTTGCCAGAAAAAGATGGGCATAAAGTTGCCTATTTTCAATACGGTAATTCCAAGGGTGAAGCGATATTACTTCTCCATGGTGGTCCTGGCTCAAAACACAGAGCAAAGAACGCTAAAGGTTATGACCCCAAAAAATATCACGTTATTGCATTTGACCAGAGAGGGTGTGGAAAAAGTTTACCCGCAGGCGAGCTAGAGTCAAATACTCTGTCCGATTTAATAAAAGACATTGAGCGACTTCGCAAAGAATTGAAAGTCAAAAAGTGGTTTGTGGCTGGTGGTAGTTGGGGTTCGACTTTGGCACTAGCCTATGCACAGGCTCATCCAGAACAAGTTAAGGGTCTATTGCTAAGTAGCATATTTCTAGCTAGTTCCAGAGATGAAAAGTGGGCATTCTCAGAAGCTAATGGTATAGACAGAATGTTTACTGATTTGTGGGAGGATCGCCTTGCTTTCTTAGAAAAGTACAAGACTACTCCAGTTAATGCTGCCAAAGATTTGCTTGATAAAATAGGCAGTGGTTCAAAGGAAGTAGTTAATGACGTTGTAGCGGGTGTAAGTAATTGGGAAGGTAACTTGATGAACGCTCAAGAAAATTTGACATTTATAGACCCAGAAGATGTTCAGGAGAGTGATATTAACGCTATGAAAGTCTTTTTACATTTCGAAGCCAATGATTTTTTTCTGACAGACGATCAACTTATTAAAAATATGAGCAAAATTAAGTCAATTCCCGCTGTCATAGTACATGGTAGATACGACTTACTCTGTCCAGTAGAAGCAAGCTGGAATGTTCAAAAAGGTTTTGATACAGCAGAAGTAATAATTTTACCGACAAGTAACCACAAATTAACTGCTGATGGAGCGGTGGCAAAAGAATTGGCTTATAATCTTTTTTTGGAAAAATTGATTATTAATTTTCCCAATGACCTACATTAATGTTGTGACTAGTGACCTAAAACTGATATCATGTACTTATGAAAAATCAGCCACTTCTCTATGGAATCATTGGTTTGCTGGCAGGCAGCTTGCTCACAGTGCTGTTTGTAACTAATACGGTCAATACGAACAATTACGGCATGATGCAGATGATGGGTATCCGTCAGGGTGTCAATGGATCACCCATAGCTAACAATCTTGACCAACATTTTATTGAACAAATGATTTCCCCATCACGAGGGAGCGATTGAGATGGCTAAGCTAGCACAGGAGCGCTCTAAGCGTCCGGAGATTCTGACTTTGGCTAAAGCGATTATTCAAAGCCAATCCCAAGAGATTACCCAGATGCAGACTTGGTACAAAAACTGGTATGGAACAGAAGTACCCGTTAACTCAACTGTTGGAATGGGTATGGGACGAGGCATGATGCATGGTGGGATGATGGGCGGGCAAACCTCTGACATCGAATCGCTCAAGAATGCTGCCAACTTTGATGAAGTTTTCCTGCAAGAAATGATTCTTCATCATCAGATGGCGGTGATGATGGCGCAAATGTTGCTCTCAGGATCTAATCGTCCGGAAATGAAACAGCTGGGCGACGATATCATCACAGCTCAGGAATCCGAGATCGAACAAATGCGCTCCTGGCTTACGGAATGGTTATTATGAAACTCGCTTTAATTCTCTCCAGCAATACTGTTGAAATCAATTGGAATGCCTTGCGTTTGGCTAATCTGGCTATCAGCAAAGGAGACAGTGTGTCAGTGTTCCTTGTTGGTGAAGGGGTGGAGTACTTGGCTCATTCATCCGATCAGTTTGATATTAAGAAGCAACTAGAAAAATATCTTGAGTCTGGTGGAACACTGATTGCCTGTGGAACTTGCCTAGCAATCCGTAAACAAGAGAGTGGTGAGGAATGTCCTGCCGGTAACATGGAGGATTTTTATCGGATCGTGGCTGAGAATGATAAGGTCCTGACTTTCTAGAATTTTGCATCACTGTGTTCAATGTTGCAGAAACCTATTCACTTCCTTATTGGTCCACTCCGGGTACTCCAGCTCCCCAACCCAATCAATTCGTCCGAATTCATACCATTTTTCGAACAGAAATTTACATAAACGTACACAAGTGGACAGAAAGTTATTTTTAAAATAAACTCATTTGATTCTCGCTGACAGCTTTCTTTTTAGCAGGGCTGACAATTTTGCTTAATCCCAAACTGCGGTAAGTCCGTAGCCGTTTAAAATACATCAATTTCAGCATAGGTACTTGGTCATCAAAGTAATCGTGAACGATGGCTTGAGTTTTACCTTCGTAATTTCTTTGCACTCGTCCCACATATTGAATTAATTTGCCCTTCCAAGAAAATGGAAACGCTAGAAATAAGTGAGATACGGCTGGCCAATCAAAACCTTCGCCAATTAACTTGCCAGTAGCGATTAGTAGTTGAAAGCGTTCTTGATTCATCCGTTTGGTTATTCGTTCGCGTTGCTTTTTAGTCATAACTCCGGTAGCAATAGCGGCGTGGATGCCTTTGGCTTTTTGTCGGACTAATTCTAGTAAAGTTTCGCAATGTTCTATACGTTCGGTAAGCACTAAACATTTCGTGCCAGTTGCTAAAACTGCAGCAATATCGCTTGCAATTTGCTCGTTTCGATCTACATCGGTGATAACCAATCGACAAGCTTCCTGAAAGTCTTCTAATTTACCATTGCCTTTGAATTGTGTCTTTCGGGTGATTAATTCCGTTTTTACAGTTAAACCAGATCCTTTGCTTTCATCTAGGTCATTGTTTGTGGCAGTTACTATCTGGTCGCTGACGTACAAATACATTAACTTTTCTAATTTATCTTTGCGAAAAGCGGTAGCTGTCAGACCTAAAATATTTTTTGCCAGAAATTGTTTGATAACAGTACTAAAAGTGTTGGCGGGAACATGGTGACATTCGTCAACGATTACTAATCCAAAATCGTTTTTAATCTCATCAACTCCTCTCCTAGACAGAGTCATATAAGAAGCAATAGTAACTTTTTTACCGATTTTCCACTTATTATCACCAACCAACCCTAGATCATTTTTTGCCAGCGAGAAATAATCAGTAACCCTTTTTTGCCACTGATGGAGCAGGGTGTTGGTATGAACAATAATCAGTGTTTTTTGCCCCAGCTTCTTCATTAAAGCTAAAGCAACCATGGTTTTCCCAAACCCCGGTTGAGCTTCAAGAATCACCCGATTAGTTCCCATCAGTCTAGACAAAATTTGTTTTTGATCTTTTCGCAGAATGAGTTTTGAAGGGAAACGTATTTGCTTGGTAGTTATTCGTTGGTCTATAACCTCAGCTTTTAGTTGTTCCTTTTGAATAAAATCATTTAGTTTGTTTAGAAATCCTATTGGTGCGATAATGCCATCCGGTAAAACCTCAAGGGTTTTGATAAATCTGAAAGTCTGCCAGGTTGAATAACCAAATCTTTCTTTGGCATAAAAATCAGGATTAGGGAAGTTCAATTCCTTCTTTAAATAGCGATAAAGTTTATCTGGTAGCCAGATATTAGGTATAAAAATATTTGCTCCTAAAACTAACTTTGTTTGCTGGCCTTGAGTTGTGGCTATCGGTTGGTCATCAATTTCCTCATCCCCTCGATTTTTTAGGTTTTCTTCAGGTGTTGCATTGGTATTTACTGGAAGTTTTATGTAACACTCAAGGAATTGATCAACTTCTTGTTTGGTTATTTTTCGAATCTCACGTAAATATTGCTATTGGTTTGGAATCGATAAACCATCTTGGGTAATAAATACAGTTTTTCCTTCAGCAGCGAATTTCCCCTGGAGAGGGAGACAAATCAGATTGCCATAACCCTTGCCAGTATGTTCATCTTGACTAGGAAACATTCGGTCAAATGTTTTTCTATTCTTAATTCCGGCTTGATCTAGAAGTAATTTACCCATCTGGCGAGTTTTATAGGCAGGTAATCTTTCGCTAAAGATAAACCACAGATGTCCACCATTGCCGGACTTTGAGCGCTCTATGGTGGAGAAAAGGCCGTTATTCACGGCAATAGCTGCCACTTTTTGGATAAGACTAAACCAATCTGATCCATCAAAATCAATAGCTAAGAAAGCTGTGGTGTTGTCTGGAAACAAGGGGTAAACCCCAATGATTTGGTTTCCCTCAAGGTGAGACAAGATGACAGCGTCACTCAAGGCTTGAGGATGTTGATTTAGACGATAAACCGGGGCATAACCTGACTTTTTGTCTGGCAAATCTTCCCAGTAGCGGGCAAATACGTCGTCTCTGGTGTTAAACAGAGATCTATAAAGTTTAATGATTTCGACTGATATACTAGGCATATCTTTTCAGTTTAGTTGAAAGCAACTAGTTAATTGTTTTCATTGACAGTGAAAACAAATTGTATTATAGTAGATAACATATGACAGATCAACAACAGACCCAAATAACAAAGGATATCCTCGCCTCCGCCTTAAAAGAGCAAGCTGAGTCTTTTCAGGCTCGCGATTTAGGGGTTGAAAGGGAGATTTTGGGAGAATTGAAAAAGACTATCTTTGCGCCTCAAATTACAGTTATTACTGGCTTACGACGAGTCGGCAAATCAACTCTTCTCGCTCAAATAGCCAATAAATACCTTAAAGATGGATATTATTTTATTAACTTTGAAGACGAACGACTTCTAAATTTCCAGGTCAAAGACTTTGATTTGCTCCACGAAACACTCATAAGCATGTTTGGCGAAAAGCGAACATTTTTATTTGACGAAATTCAAAATGTGCCGGAGTGGGAGCGATTTGTTCGTCGTCTCCATGATCAAGGTTATAAGTTCATTGTGACGGGCTCCAACGCCTCTCTTTTAAGCCAAGAGTTGGGAACTCGACTAACTGGTCGTTCGATACGGGTCGAGCTATTCCCGTTTTCGTTTCGAGAGTTTCTATCTTTTAGGGAAGTAAATGTTCCCAATCTTAAGGTGCTAACCACTAAGCAAAAAGGGCAACTTCTGAAGTTGACAAAAGAATATATTGTCTCTGGTGGTATTCCCGACTCGCTTAAATATCCAGAACTAGAAATTCACAAAACACTCTACGATGATGTTCTATATCGTGATATTGCCACCCGTTATAAGCTGGATAATGTTAAAAGTCTAAAAGAATTAACGTTTTATCTTGTCAGTAATATTTCCACGCTGATTTCCTTTAATAAGCTTAAAGAACTTCTTAAGCTCGGGAGTGTTAATACAGTAAAAAGTTATATTGATTATCTAGAAAATAGCTGGTTATTTTTTGTTGTTAATAAATATGCCTATTCTGTCAAAGAGCAACAAATTGCTGCTAAAAAGGTTTATGGCATTGATACCGGCCTAGTTGGCTCAGTTGGTTTTAGTTTCTCTGAAAATATGGGTAAATTGATGGAAAATGTAGTTTATCTTCAACTGCGGCGAAAACGTCAAGATATTTATTACTATAAAACCGCTCAAGATTATGAGGTTGATTTCTTTTTACCTAAAGAAAATGCTTTTATTCAAGTATCGCAGCATTTTGATGCGCCAGAGACTCAGGAGAGAGAACTTCGAGCGATTACTGCCGCGGTTCTAGAGCAAAAAGAAGTGACAACCCACGTCGTGGTGACAGAGAGAGATAAACAGACTATTGATAGAGAAGGATTGCATATTCAGGTGGTGCCACTATACGAATGGTTGCTCAAATAGGGCCTAAGATTGTAAGAAGTGATTGATTTCCTTGAGTGTGTATTCTGAATATTCTAGGTAATAAATCCAATCAATTGTTCGAAAGTCCTCCCATTTCTCGAGCACTAACGGACAGAAACAACCACTAAATTACACAAACGAACAACACAACAAATTAATACTCACCAGATACATGTAAGGAATTGCGCGCATAAACCTTACATCTTATGTTCCAATGTTAGGTTTCAGGAAAATAGACAAAAGAGTTATACTTGTCTTGATTTATATGATTAAAAAACTACCAGACAATCAAATAGCTTTCTACCAAACTCCTGACGGGTCGGTAAATATTGAAGTACTATTTGCGGAAGAGAACATTTGGCTTACCCAGAAGAAAATGGCTGAACTTTTTGATTGTTCGACAGATAACGTTTCGCTTCATTTAAAGAATATTTATCAAGAAAATGAGGTTGATCAAGAGTCAACTATCGAGGAATTCTCGGTAGTTCAAAAAGAAGGAGATAGAGAAGTTTCCCGAAAGGTTACCTTTTATAGTCTTGAGGCGATTATCGCTGTTGGTTACCGCGTCAGTTCTGAGCGAGGCGCACAGTTTCGCCAGTGGGCGACGGGAATTTTGAAAAACTATATTCACAAAGGTTATGTCTTAGATGTTAATCGGATGAAGTATGGCTCCCGCTTTAGTGCGAGATATTTTGATGAGCTCTACGAAGAAATTAAGGATATCCGTACCAGCGAACGGATGATTTATCAAAAGATCACCGATATTTATGCGACAGCCATTGATTACTCGCCACAAGCGTATGAGAGTAAACAGTTTTTTGCGACTGTTCAAAATAAACTTCATTTTGCCATTACTAGTAAAACCGCCGCAGAAATCATAGTGGACCGTGTCAGCAATAAAAAAGAAAAAATGGGATTGACTTCTTGGAGGCGATCTCCAGAAGGCAAAATTATGCCAAGCGATGTTGTAATTGCCAAAAACTATCTGGATAAAAAGGAGCTAGCTCATCTCAATAGTATTGGCAACATGTATTTGGATTACGCCGAGTTACAAGCTGCGCGTGGCAGAGCCATGACCATGAAAGATTGGGTCGAAAAACTTAACGCCTTTTTGAAGTTTAGTGAATACGAGATTTTGATCAATACTGGAAAAATTAGTCACGAAGTGGCTGAGACTCTAGCGTTAAAGGAATACGAGGTATTCAAAAAAGAGCAGGACAAACACTACATTTCCGACTTTGATAAAGTAGTCAAAAAATTGCTCAAGAGCAAAAATAAATAACATGAACCAGCCTGATTTTCAAGAAGAAAACTGAGTCCAGCGTCCCTACCTTGAATTTTCGTAATAACCTGGTATTTGAGCAGAGTAGCTCCCTGAGCAAAATAACTGTCTAACTCAGCTAAGATAGGAGTTTTTTGAATCGACTCAAAACTTTCGTCTAACAGCTCACTCCTCGACTTACTATTTGAGGATCAATTTCTGAATCAAAATGAAGTAAGGAAATAATCATACATTTTTATTCAACCACTTTTGCCGTAAAAAATCAGGAAACAATGCAAGCCTATCTGCGTCAGTTGAGTTCAATAGAAATGGTCTCACATCATCTGCCAACTGCGCATAATCGGGGGTGTGTAACTTTTCTAAAATTTCCTCGCTGAGTACAGCGAAGTCTTTCTTGCCAAACTTGGCTTGTAAAAAAGATAGATTTGGTTGTGTTGTTTGTAACAAAAACATAATGTCAAAAAAATCACGTCCTTTCAGTCGAGGTCTTTGAGTGATAGTCCAAAGTTTTTGTGATAAGATAACATCTTTAGGTGTCACCTTAATCTGAGTGAAAAATTCGAACTTATCCAAAATAAAGATGTCTGATTGATACTCCACACCTTGGTCAAAAGTATCAACTTGAATCAGAATTTTTTCACTTTTTTGTGGTGAGATTCCATGTTTATACAACAAATCCGGAAATTTAATGTGACAATGAAACGCTCCTTTGGAGACAAATCGAACTTCTACTAAGTAGCCTCGCTTTTTGAGTTCTTTCTGCAAAAATTGACCGAGTATTTCAAACTCAGTATCACTCAATTTTGTATTGTCAAAATCAATGTCTTCTGAAAATCGGGGCAACTGATGTACTATGCGTAAGCAGGTCCCTCCTAAAAAGGAGAGTTTGCGACTCAGCGGATGATCAAATAGTATGGCTAATATTTGATACTGGAGATATTCCCGTAGCAAGCCTCTTTCAAATGAGTGAAATCGAGAGGCATAGGCCTGTTTTATGGTATTGATATCGAGCATATTTATTTTCCCAAATATTTTCGCAAAATGTTTACGCGCTGAGTAAGAGCAGTATTTGAAAAGATCGCCAAGTATGTTTCGAATTTTGTTGTCTTGATCTCATCATGCAGTACTTGCTTATTCCAACGTAAACCTAAAAAGTCATCTTCAGATGAAATACTCGAATTGAGGTAGAGGTAGTCGAGAATTGCTTTTTCTAAGGAAGCGATCTTCGTGCCATGGCCTCGTACTTCAAGTAAGTCATAGCCAAAAAAAAGTTCTGGACGGATAGTTTGATACGAAAAAGTAGTCTCAAGTGCAGTAAAAGACTGAGTTTTATTTGTCGTCACTGCAGTGATCACAGAAACCGCTTCTGGGATTACGCCAAAATGATTGAGAGCGAGCTCGGTAGAAATGTATGATGGATCATACATGAAGTTTGAAAGCAAATAGTAGTCATAGTTTTCAGGAACAAAGTCACCGAACACATAGCAATTATTCTTTAACTTCACCACCTTTCCACTTTTTTCCCAGTCGTACAAGGTAGCCTGACGAAAATCGGGATCAGCTAGGTAGATCTCTTGAGGTGAGAAAATTACCAGAGGTTCAAGTTGGTTTTTAAGATCATAATACTTCATATATTTGTTCCTATAATATACGATAAAACGTATATATGAGAAATACTATAGTTCTATAAAATGGCTTTGTCTAGACTCGAATCATTTCTGATAAGTCTTGAGTTTTAATACTCCAATAATCTTTTCATCTCCACAACATTTTGATGTTTCGGAAACACGAGAGAGAGCTGAGAGTGTGGTAGGTGCAGCAAAAGAGCAGAAAAAGGCCAAGAGTTTTACAATTGTTACCGAAAAAAGTCTGAGCTTGAATGAGAAGGTCTAAGGATTTAATATGAATGGTTGTTGTTGAGTTAAGTTTCTCACGATACAATGATCGTGTGCCCCAAGATTTCCCCAAAAAAGTCACTATCGAAACACAAGTAAAGTTTGAAATAAGTACTTCTGGATTGTATGCAATCAAGATCACTGCTCAATGCATGAGGAAAGACGACCTGAGAGTAGAAATAGATAATCAGTTTTTCAGGGAAATTCCTCCAGAAAAAAATATTCAGAAATATGATGTTCCTCCTGCTTGGAATGGCACAAAACTGAAAGGAAAATCACAGATCAATATTTTTTTGCTAAATTTTGAAGTAGGTGAACACTCTGTCAATTTTATCCCAATGGATAGCGTGCAGGTAGATGAGTTTTACTTCTGGCAAGTTCTTGATCAAACAAAAATCGAACTCAATTTGGAGCTGAAAGCCGAAAATGGCAACGGACGCCCATGGGTTACGGTTGCTCTTATTAATTTGCCTCTGAAATCAATTATTGCTGAGGCTAGTGTAACCTGGCACTTATTTGACGGCGATGATGTTAAATTGATTGTTGATAACGAAATTGAGAAAAATGCCGCCTCATTACTTTGGAAAGACTGGTTTTGGCATGCTACTCCAAAACAAATCTTTAGTGGCTCCAAAAGGGAGCAGAAAACTGTTGCCAATGACCTGAATAAAAACACTCATTACATTGAGTTCTGGGCAGATCAAACCCCCACCTTGCATAAAGTAATTTTGAATTTAGGTGAGTTGGATTCAGAAAAACCAAGCGAAGATATAGATCAACCGCCATCTCGCATTCCTACAGTAGATGATCCAAAGTGGAGTGGGAACTTTGAGGATGATACGGATCAAATAGTAATGGCTCGTGCTCTATTTGGAGAGGCAAGAAATACTTTAGTCCCAAATGAAGCTCGAATAGCTATCGGCTGGGTGATTAAAAATCGGGTTGCAAGCAATAGTTGGCCCAGTTCTTATTGGGAAGTAATTACTATACCAAAGCACTTTAGTGCTTTTAATAGTGGAGATTCTAATCGTCCTTTTGTTGAAGATCCTTTACGTACTGGTAACGAAATAGATCAACAAGCCTGGATAAACTCATACGAAATCGCTGGCAAGGTTATTTCCGGAGAACTGACAGATCCCACTGGTGGAGCAAATCACTACTATGATGATAGTGCTAGCACTCCTGGTTGGGCGGAAAACCAACCTCCAACACTTATCATTTCATATGTCAACAAGTACGGTCGAGAAGCAAAGATCTTTTTTCTCAGGCTATGAAAAGAAAATACTTGTTTTACAGTTTTTTATTTGTTTTTGTATTGATTACTTCGGGTTTATTGGCTTTCATAAGACATACATCTTTTGTAGATGGAACAAAGTCTTCTTTCTCTATCGTTGAGGTCAACTCGACCAACTTTATAGATATCCAAAAAATAGCCCAGCCTGATTTTAAAAATATTACCAAGGGAAGACATGGTGGCATTTTTGTACTCAAAAATAATTCTCAGAAGCAAGTATACTTTGCTGATAAACAAATTCAGAATTTTGCGCTTTCACCATCTTTGCAGCAGATTGTTTTTTCTTACGATCCAAACGAGAATGACGAATTAAGAGAGAATGAACTGACATTAATGATTCTTGATTTAACCAGCCAAAAAACTAAAAAAATATTTCATTCCACCAACCCCTTTTGGGATGTTAGGAGCGATTTACACTGGCTTGGGGATAGTACTATTATTTTCTTACGTAATTGCGGCACGTCTTGCCAGGGTATAACATTGTTAAATGTACAAACTGGAAAGACTATAAATGCAACTTTGTCTTACATGACGCTCTCTGATCGACCGGCTTATACTCATTTCGAAGATTGGTTTGGCAATCATCATGAGGTAAATAATTTTGTTGAGAATATTGATACAGAAACAGTGAAAGGTAAATCTTACTTACTCTTTAATATGAGAACGGATGAAGGTGAAAAAGACCGACAGGAAAAATTTGTTTTTACCGAAAGCGATCTTATTTTAGAGTCTTAAAAACCTCCCCACCTCTTTCACCGTCCACTCCGGATACTCCAGCCCCCCAATCCAATCAATTCTTCCGAATTCATACCATTGTTCGAAGAGATCAACAGAAATCATCACAAAGTTACAATTAGTGACTTGACTATAACTGCTAATGTATTGTTTGGGTTAAGGGAAATTTTGTGTTGGTTTTTTCCTGAAAAACGGTCACTGTTTTGACTTCAGAAAGTGAGCGATCAAAACTCGCCTTTTTGGAAGTTTGAGTCCTCTGTGCAATCTTAGCTTTTCTTGCATAGGTGAGTTGATTCCACCTTCTACAAAATTAGTAGTGTTTGGTATTTCTGGGAACTGTAAGTATCTAAAAAGATATGGTATCGAGTTTTTTAAGTGTGAATGAGAAGCGTGAAGATTTTTATGGGTATAGTGCCACTTAGGCTTTCCAGTTGGAGTAAATGAATTAATTGGATATGTTTTTTCTTTTACAAAATCTTTGTTAGTCTGCCACCAATATTTGTAATTAGTTAACCAATATTTTAGATCATCTCTTGTTTTGATATTTGTAATGTCTAGAACTATTCTTTTTAACTCGATTAAAGCAATATTCTCTGGATTCTTTGTTAGTTTAGAGCGAATATATTTGATTACGTGGAATTGACACCTTTGTATTATTACACCTGGAAACCTTTGTTTAATAGCCTTAATCATGCCTTTTTGTCCGTCACACACTATTGAAAAAGGTATTTGTTTAAAACTACTAAAGAAAGCTAGCCAGCTACTAAAGTTTTCTCTTTGAGAGAAGTACCAACTTGATACTTTTTTATCACAGACTGAAACTAAAACACATCCATTTTTTGCAATATATTTTCCATCAATGATCACTACCTTGCTTGAAATATTTGTTTGTTTTGGAATTGGTTCATCATTCCAAAAAGAAGAAAACCAATTTACTAATGTTCTACGGCTAACGCCGTATTCACTAGCTATTTCATCTTTTGAATATTTTCCAAGAAGCCAATTAACAAACAGAATCTCTTTATATTTTTGGGTTAAATCAAGGCGTTTTCTAATAATACTTGTGGAGCAATTTTTACATCTAAATCTTATATTTCCACGAGCATCTTTTCCCCATTTTTGCATGGGTTTTTTGCACCTAAAAGATCTTTTTTTTCGTCATTTAATCTCCTAATACATTAAAGTATTGAGATTATACGGCAACATCAATGAAAAGTAACTAAAAAACCAACACAAAATTTCCCTTAACCCGAAAAGCGGAGTTATAAGAGCCTATTCAAAGGCTTTCATGGGTTTGCTTTCAAAGTGTTTTCAACCACTCAATCACACCTTTGGTTCCGTCCCATGCTGCATGTTGGTGTTCCCAGAATAACCAAGCTTCCTCTGGACTGCCTACCCTCACGCCATCAAACGGAGAGTCTGATTGAGGAGGTTGTTTATGAGTGGTGGCTACCAATTCACCCCGAAGGTGTTTTATAAAATCAGCACGCTTTTGATAGTATTTTTGTGCTTCAGATATCTTGCCTAACTTATACAAAGCCAAAACTTTCCCCATGGCAAGCTCTGGAAATATGTCACTTGGGAATTTTTTACTTAACTCTATGACTTTTTGTGGTTGATTAGTAATGAGGTAAATAGTAGCTAGCCAGCCCCTTACCCCTTGGTTATCGTTGGGGTTAAGATCAATGATTTTTTCTAAATAGGGTATTGATTTTTTAGCACCGCTCAGATGATAAATATGGCTGGCGTATTCAAGTAAGAAAGTTAAGAATGGTCTATTTGGATGTATGCTCCATGGAAAAGTATCTTTTCCAGGGGTAAATTCATTTGGAAAAAGATGGAGTAGTTGTGAGTGGGCATACTCCATCAGCTTATTGGCTTTAGTATCGTATCCCAGTTCTCTATAAATATAGTTCAAATCCAAAATCGCAGGTAAATATAATGGTTCATTTTTTAAGAGTTTTTCAATCATTGATTTAGCCTGGTGTATATCTTTTTGTTCTCTAATTTTTTCCAATTCGCTTTCTGCTAGGTGAAAGCTTTGATTTAAGTTAACTCCCCAATGATTATCTCCCCACGAACCAATATTAATGTCTTGGGGCAAAGAGTCAGTGATAAGTTCGTATGCTTTGGTCTTGGTTGAGCTATACTTGGGTTTATTAACTTGTATTTTTTTGCCCGTGTGTAATTCTAGCATCATTTGGTGTGGTGATAGATTGTTTAAAAATTGATGAGGACTGTAATTCCAGGCGGTTTGGATCGTTTCCACTATTAGTTCCATTTGTTTTTGATCATTTGCAAAAGGAATAATTACATTAAGTAGATCGGTAGAGCCAGATAATTTGGGTGAGTGGTAAATAATATTTTTGATGTCATCAGAAGTTATTGAGTCTTCTAATTTTAATGTTTTAATCATATGATTTGTTCGCTTATCTACTTCGTCGGCTGGGATATTGGCAGGCATTTTTCCTGTTGGTCTTGGTTGGTCGACTTCTGGGAAAAGTCTTAAGATGTATTTACCTGTTAGGGTAAGTTTTATTTTGTCAATTTTTGTAAATGTCCAAGAATGTATTTTTTCTTTTTTTGTTTTTAATTCAACTAGATCAAATTTTTCTAAGATAGTTGATATTATCCACTCTAAAGCACTGGTTAATAGATCTTCATTATCGATTGAAGAATATCCTTCTCTGAGTTCTGGTGTGATACCCAATTCCTGTGCAGTATCTTCAGTTATTTGTTTAAGGTCATACCATTTTAACGCTTTTTGTTCTAGTAGTATCAGGAAATTCATAACTTCGAATTGCAATTCTTTCAAAACTTCTTCTCTGCGACCACCATAGGGAAACAAATATAGCCAATTACAGTAGAAAAACTGCATCTCTACAGTTAGTATGAATTGTTGTTCAATGGATTGTTGTAAAAACTTTTTGCCTTTTTTGCTTAGCCAGAGTTTGTGTTTGCGTTTAGTGGCGAACTTACTTACTTTGGCTAATTGACGCAAGTGTTGAAGATATCGCAAATCATATTCAGATCGGATTGGAAACAGTAATATGTCATCCTCATCTCTGGGGAAGAAATCAAACTCACACACCTCATGTATGGCATCAATTTCTTTAAGAGTTAAGTTGTCCGTCTGAGTTAAGGCTAATGGTCTTTTTTCAAGCAAGTGCAGAAATTTCAGGTAGTCCTGAAAAAAGATTGATTTTTTGGCACTGCTGGCGATAGTTTTAGGATGTTTTTGTTGGCTCATTAATTTTCCTCCAAACTTTTTTATAATTTTTATTGGATTCCGCCAAGAGAGATTTAAACCCTCATTCCGGCTTAACAAACAAAACCCACCCACTTCAGGTATGAAAGTCATACCATCGACTATAAATTGTTTGCATTAGTTTTTTTTAACAACGCCGGGTCTTCTCTGATGCAGGTGTTTGGAATCCTTACCTGTCTATGACCATTGGCTGATTCTAATTATACCATTTTTGAACACCTGTTTATTCTTCCCTTATGCGGTTAATACCCCAAGGCTTGCCTCGGAATTTGGGTCCAGGGTTTGCCTTGGGGTTTAATACCTTCTATTTTCTCTTTACATACAACTTTTAATCCAAACACTAGTACTTTTTAATTCTTCTTCAAAGCTCTTGAAATTGTTGTTGAATGTGGAATCTTAACTAACTCTTTTTTTAGTTATGTTTTCACCCTAGTTGAAAACAATTTATATTACATTACACTTTACATTAAAAATACATTTCATATTTTTAGGTTACATTCTTGTTGACATTAACCAAAAATAGTTTACATTAGTGTTTACATTAATATTTTATAGTTTACATTAAGGTTTACATTAACTATGACATTAAAACAGTTGATTTTAGAAATGGCTAAAAATAAAAAAAAGTTGCAAACTTCTGATATACAGAGGAAAACAAGTGAGTATACAAGACAATACATTGTTCAAAACTTAAAAGATCTTACTGAAAGCGGACAATTGGTTAGATTTGGAGCGGGTGCAGGAACATTTTATACTTTACCAGAAAATGCAATGTCTTTAAGCAATAAGTTGAGAAAAAGATTAAAAAACAAAGACTTAAAAGAACACGAAATATATTTTGATTTTGAAAAAAAGCTTCATTTGAAAGAAACGTTGGATGAGAATGTCTATAGTATTTTTACATATGCTTTTTCAGAGATGCTGAATAATGCCATAGAACATTCAGAATCAGAAGAGATTGAGGTTACTTATTATGATAGTAAAAAGAGTTTATCCTTTGAAATTAGAGATTATGGAATAGGAGCATTTAGAAATGTTCAACAAAAACACGAATTAAAATCAGAAATAGAAGCGATTCAAGATATTCTTAAAGGTAAGACAACAACTAATCCAGAAGCTCATTCTGGACAGGGGATATTTTTTACCTCGAAAATTGCCGACTTATTCATAATAGAGAGTTATGGTTATCGTTTAAGGATTGATAACTCTATTCCAGATACGTTTATTGAGGAGTTATCCCCAAGCGTTAAGGGAACAAAAATAGTATTTACTATTAGCGCAAACTCTAAAAAACATTTGAGTGACATTTTTTCTTCATATCAAACTGATCCGGCTGGTTATGATTTTGATAAAACAAAGATTTTAGTTAAACTATATACAATGGGGACAGTGTATGTATCTAGATCACAAGCAAGAAGAATACTTGCGAGCTTAGAAAAATATAAGCATATAGTACTAGATTTTCAAAACGTACCTACAATAGGTCAGGCTTTTGCTGATGAAATTTTTAGAGTTTTCAAAACACGCTACCCAGATATTGTTATAGAACCTGTTAACATGGTTGAAACAGTGGAATTTATGGTTAAGCGTGTTGATTAATATACCAAGTTATCAAAAATTTAGTACAATACAATCATGTCCTGTCAAAATTCTTTAAATGTAACGAAGATTAAAGCAATACTATTAACCCTAATTGGCACTACCATTATAGTTTCTGGTTCAGCGGCAAATAACGTGATGTATTGTATTCAAGCTCCTTGTCCTCAAAATACTTCAACAATAATTGGTCAAATTATCTATCGTATCCTTACTTTCAATGAACTGTTTATAAATACCCAGTTTGCGGTTGGTATAAAGAATTTATTGCAACCGATATTCTCTGCTGGAACAACCTATCTAATGTTCTCCTTTTTTATAAGTATCGTTGTTTGGCATTTGATAATTTCTTTGTTACTTTGTTTTTATAGTCGTTTCTCGAAGAATAACAAGACAGATTAGCCTAATAATCGAACTGCCAAATAAACTCCTGCTATAATATCCAAATATGACAAGCTAAGATTTAAAATTAGCATTTGATAGGGAATCTTTCAAAAAGAAAACACTAAAAACTGTGGGTAGTGAAGTCTTTGTTCCTCTAGAAGGTGAAAATACGGTTGTAAAAATTTCCAAAAAAGACCATAAAAAAGATATTTCTGATTTAGTTCGTAAAATTAATGATGAAAGAGAAAAACTATCACTAGTGAAAGAAATGGCTTCCAATACTTCTTTGGAGGCAATTCTTGATCAAGAATTTGTTAGGGTCTTTCCTAGTTTAATATTAGATTCAATGAAATGCTATTTGAAACATGGAGTTAACTTTGATTTATTTGGAAGTGATGCAAGAGATGATATTAAAAATAATAGAGGATTAAATATTAAAAGAATAATTTTTCCACTAAGAAATTCAACAAATATCATTTTGTCTGAAGAAGGAATTAAGTTTATAGATGCTGACACTATTGGAAGACCTGGAGAAAAGTTCAAAATGACGGCTAGAATGTTTCAGAACTTGCTTTTTTTGTCTTCAGCAGTTAATTATCTTATATTGTCAGCCAAATTGTTAATATCAAAATAATTTTTTATTTGAGTAGTATTGTTGCCAATCCCAAAAATGTCACAAATCCAAATACGTCTGTTGCAGTTGTAATAAAAATAGTGGCTGATGAAGCTGGATCTTTTCCTAATTTTTTCATGATGACAGGCACAATAGTTCCAAATGTGGAAGAAACAATTAGATTTACGATCATAGCGACTGCAAGAATTAAAGCAATCATGATATCGTGGTTTAAAAGCATAACAAGCACTGCGACGATAAAACCATTGATGAGACCATTTACTCCTCCAGTAATGATTTCATTTTTTAGAGCTTTCAGTATCATACTTTTACTTAATTCACTATTAGAAAGACTTCTAACCATGACTGCTAATGTTTGAGTACCAGAATTTCCACCCATACCAGCAACAATCGGCATGTAAACAGCTAGTAATACATTTTTGGCAATGGTTTCCGAGAATGATTGCACAACAAATGAAGCTAAAAATGCAGTAGCCAAATTGATTATCAGCCACTTATAGCGAAACTTAATTTTCCTTGGAGCAGAATCAAATACAGTTTCATCCTCGCTAACTCCAGCAAAGTTATAAAGAGAAGCAGATGATTGTTCACCAATCAATCTTAGAATATCTTCGGAATAAATTATTCCGACCACTGCTTTATTTTCATTTAAAACTACTATTTTGTTATATGCATTCTGCTTGAAAAGCTTGATGACTTTATCATATTCTGAAGAGTGGCGAATAACATTAATTTTTTTAACGTAATCCTTGATTTTTTTAGATTTGTTTGCAAGTGCAATTAACGAAAATGAAAGATATCCACTTAATTTTCCTTCTTTCATAACCAAAATTGTTGGGAGTTTTCCCGTGCGTTTTTCATTCACTTTTAATTGCTCAATTACTTCAAAAATAGTTACATCTTCATCAACTTGGATATAATTTAAATTCATTAGTCCAGCCGCAGTTTTTGGATCAAATTTAAGAAGTGTTGAGACACTTTGTTGATAATATTCGCTTAGTTGATTAATTAACATTTCTTGTCTTTTTTTTGGTAAAAAACGCAATATACTAGTGACCTCATCTGGATCAAGATATTCTAGAAAAGGAGAAATTTCTGTATTGTTGAGCTGCAAAATTAGCTGTTGCTGAACTCTTTTTGAAAGTTGATTGATAGTTATTGATTGTTCCTTTGGGGATAAAGATAAAAATAGATCATGTCTATTTTTTGAATTATATGAAATATCGTGAACAATTGTTGACATAGTTACATCTGATTATAATCATTAAGAAAAGAAGTTACTACAGCAACTGTACCAGCAATTGCAATAATTATTTTTTGCTAAACCGAGCAAATATACCTGTAGACAGCAATTTTTTTGATTGAGATTCTTGGAGAACTAATTCTCCTGATTCAATATTGCCGTCATATTTTTTCGTTAAATCATTAAGCATTTTTTCTAATGTTTCTGGATAAATTGAGACAGCATAAGCATTTACTAAAATGAATAATGGATTCTCGACCAAAATTTGTTTACACAAATCTATTAGTTTTGGAAATGAAGATTTGAAATTCCAAATTTCTCCAGTTACTCCATGTCCAAAGGCAGGTGGATCCATAATAATTCCATCATATTTAATACAGCGTTTTACTTCTCTGGTTACAAATTTCATTACATCGTCAAGTATCCATCGAATTGATCTTTCATCGAGGCCGGAGGCTGCTTGATTTTGTTTCGCCCAGCCAATTGACGATCTTGATGAGTCTACGTGTGTGACTTTTGCTCCAGTTTTTGCGCAGACTATACTAGCCATGCCAGTATAAGCAAATAAATTAAGAATATGAGGTTGATATTCAGGTTTTTGCTTTTTTTGTTCGACTAATAGATTTTTCATCCAAGCCCAATGTGCACTTTGTTCTGGAAATACACCTGTGTGTTTAAATGGAGAAAGGTATACATTAGCTGTTAAATCTTTCCAGTGAATTTTCCAAGATTCTGGAAGTGGTTTTTTGGTTTTCCAATATCCCTTATCACCTTTTGTTCTAATAAAAATTGCATCAGCGCGATCCCAAATTTCTTTTGGTTGAGATTTTGACCATGAAATTTCTGGAAAAGGACGAACTATGATAGTTTCGCCAAATCTTTCGAGTCTCTCGCCGTCTCCAGTGTCAATTAGCTCATAGTCTGACCAAGCAGTTTGTGTTTCAATTATAGATTGATTCATAGTCAAGGTATTTTAGCATTATTATATTTTACTCGGTTTTGCTACACAAAAATCAGACAAATTGACATATTATTGAATTATCTTTAAATAAGAATTTTAATAACTTGAGAATCAGTTTTAATCGTGGGATAATTTTTTTATCAAAAGATAAATATGTTTAAACAAATTGAAGCAAGTGATATGCCCTTAATTTTGGATGAACCAAATGCTTTGAAAGCTTTGGCAAGTACCATTAAAGCTCAAAGTGGTCCAGATGGTTTTTACTTCGTAGACGAAGGACATCTTTTTGCCGGTGGCGAACCATCTGCTGAATTTCAACTCGTGATTGAGCAGTTGCAGGCTAGAGGAGTTGATGTCGTTATTATAACTTCTGATAATCCAAATAATTTGACAACTAGAGAAATAACAGATCAGATGACAACTGAGCTTGGGCTTGGAAGCGATGCTAATGATACTTTAGGTGTTAGGGTTATAGTGTGTACTTTTAATAAACATATTCAAAATGATTATGAGCACAAAGAAGTTGAATGTTTCTCTGGTGATGGTTATGAAGGACTAATCAGTTCGGCAGACACAACGCATGCTCAAGAAGTTATTAGAGATGGCTATATTGCTGATGAGCCAGATGCAGGTTTTTTACGCGCCTTTCAATTTTTTGAACAAAAATTTGAGCAAAGAGATGCTTTAGCCACTAAGCAAGCAATGCCTCAACCAGAAGCAACCTTAGCTCCATACCAAGCTCCGGCCAATAGTGAGCCAGTAATTGAGATTCCTTCCGGACCAGGTTTTTATGAGACTAATAAAAAAATCGTCGATTATAGTGTCATTACATCTTTAGTATTTGGGGTTTTAATTGGTACAAATCTCTTAACAGGACCAAGGAGAATGTTTGTCAAGGGAGTTAAGGATGCCAGAAGGTCAGCGATAACTAAATTTGACACATTAAAGGGAGAGGTTGGCACAGGACTTAGCTCTTTTAGTGCCATTAATTCTTATTTAAGTGCTTCTTATCCAGATCAAGCTGAGGAATCTAGAGCAGAAAAAAGAGTTTTTGATAAAGATTGGGGAGCTTTAGTTGAAGCACAAGCAGCTTTGATTGCTGCCAAAGTTAGCTTTTTCAAAAATAGAGCTAAGATATCAGAAGTTGAAGCAGCTGCCGAAAAAGTTGGGCGAATTTCTCAAAGATTGCAGGCTCAAAGAAAAGAGAAAAACGCTGAAGCAGAGGATCTATATGAAAGAACTCAAGCTGCACAAACAAACACAAATACTGCAAAGAAAAAACTTGAAAAAACCACTGATTGGTATGAGGATAAACAGAAAGTTTTTGGAAAGGCATTGCCGTCTACAAAAATAGCTTTTGCACAAATTCAAGCTATGTTTGATGAAGCAGAGTATAATTCTTATCAGGATATTGCGCTAGCATTAAGAGGTAGTGACCAGGCAGTTGAAGTAACTAAAACCTTAGGTAAGTTTGGGATTGCGGTAGACGCGATCCTTCACAGTTACGATTTTTCAGTTGATACTTTTAGAGCAATTACAACAGATTTAGCTAACTGGCCAGATTTAGCTGTAAACCCAACTCAATTAGTCAGTTCAGGACAAAAGTTACTTGATGATGCTAAGGCTGGAGTTTCAATCCCAGACAAATTGGAAGAAGTAGTGAAAATTTCGCAACAAGCTGAAGAACAAATCAGATTTGCCAAAGATTTTTCAAGCGCTGAGGCTACAGTTCTTTCATTGCAGGACGAAAATAATAAAAACATCAAAGAAATCAATGCAGACGTTGAAACAGCTACTGGCGCTGAGTTCTTTGGAAGTCATATTCAGAACCTGAGAGATGAAGCCGCCACCGCATTATCTAAATCAAATCAAGCAGCTTCACAGGGAATGTGGAGTGAGGCTCAAACCCAACTTGGAATTTTGAGAGTGAAAACAAATGAAACTTTAGCTGAGATGAATCGTATAGATCAACTTCGTAAAAGCAACGAAACTGATCTAGATTCAATTGCAAAAGAAGTTAAGGAAACAAGAGTTACTTATCATTCAAAAACAACCACAGCATGGACCGATTTAAATAAGAATTTTAAATCTGATAATTATGATGAATCAACTGAAACCTGGAATCTTTTGAGAAAGGATATGTCGAAAAAGGAAGTTGCTAATTTTAGTGACCATTTTAAATTGATTGACGATATATTAACAGAAGTTACTGATAATCCGAATGATCCTAAGGATATTGCCTCAGTTGCAACTTTAAAAAATTCAATGCAAAAGCAAGAGTTTGACAAAGCCACTGTATTGATTCGTGACATGGAAAAACGCTTAGCTCATGCGCAGCAACTAATGGATGGATTGTTGGAGAGACAGAAATTAGCCAGAAAATCAGAAGCAGAATATTCAGCAGCAATCGATAACTCTAGAGCTCGTTTGAAGGCGGCCTTATTAACTGTTGATACTGATGAAGAGCAGCGTTTTGTTGATCGTCCAGCAGAAGAAATGATGGCTAAAGCAGGTGAAATAATTAAATTTGCTGAAAAGGCTGGAAAAAATTTAGTATTTGTCGCTGCCTTAGAAGCTGCAACTAAAGCTACAAATATGGCAATTCAAGCAAAGAAGAATGCTGAGGACCAAATTGATACTTTGCGAGATCTTTATGATGATCTTGGCAAACATAAAAAAAGAAGTTTAGAGTCGGCAAATACTCTAACTGCTAAAGTTGAAAAAGAGAATGATGAAGTAATTACAACTATTTCAACTCAGGCTATGAAAGCATTGGAGACTGCAATTTCAAGTGCTGCTAATGATGAAAAATCATTAGCAGCACTTGAAGATCATGATTTGGCAAAAGCCATTGGGGTTTTATTAGCAACTTACGATACCATTGATAATTTAAGAGAATCATTAAATGGAAAATTAGAAGCTGATAGAGCAAGTTATCAAAAATTATTAAACGATCTAAATAATGCAATTAGTAGCGCAACTACCTCAATCAATTCTGCATCTTCTAGATGTAGCCAAACTGATGCTGGTTATGCAGGAGATGCTGCCTTATCTTCAGCTAGATCAACTTTGCCTTCTCAAGGTAAATTAGGAGATAAGAGGTCGAGTTTGCAAAGTGATATTAAATCGGCAAAAAGTGCTGAAGAATATGCAAATAAGGCACGTTCTCAAGCTAATTCTGCGATATCTGCAGCTGAAACTACAAGAGCATTGAAGGCAGCTCAAGAAGCAGCAATAAAAAGAGCAGCTGACCAAGCTGCTGATCGAGCAAGAGAAGCAGCGACTAGAATCACTACAACCAGTAACAGAACTAACGGTACTAGGTTTTAATTAATATTTTTTTATGAAAACTTTTTATTTGGTTCGTCATGCTCAATATGCCAATCCTCTAAATATTTTAGCAGGCAGACTTCCGGTGGAATTATCAGAAGCCGGAATTAAGGAAGCTAAAAAATTAGCCATTTTTTTTGAAGATAAGAAAATAGATAAAATCTATGCAAGTCCAGTTTTACGATGCAAGCAAACTAGTGAAATAATTTCTTCAAAAAAGACTCCTGTGGAGTATGATCTCAGGATCGCTGAGACGCTTTCGGCTTTTCAAGGTTATTGGAAGATGGATTGGGATTATTTTTTTACGCACGCTGAAGAGTTGGGTGGTGAATCACCGCTAGATATTTCTAATAGAGTAAGCAATTTTTGGAATGAAGTTAAGAATACTAGCCACGATAATATAATTATATGTTCCCATGGTGATCCACTATATTTACTCTATGCAAAGCTTGCAGGGATTCCTTTGCCAACAATTAGGGAAATTTACAAAATACCTGAAGATCAATATCAACCAAAAGCTTCCATAAGAACTATTACTCTTAAAAACAATGATACTTTGATTGGACCAATTATTAATCTATAGACTCGGAAACTTTTGCTTTAGGTGCTTTTTTTGCTTTAGCTTTTTTCTTTGCCACTTTGACAGGTGCAATTTTTTCAACTACTTCCTCAGTAGGTATTGAAATCAGTTCAGGTGTTACTTGTTCAACTAATACTTTTTTTGTAACAACTTTTGATTCATTAGTAACTTGTCCATTTGAATTCAATAACTTAAAAATTTTATCTAACTTAGAATTAATGATTTCAAATTGCTTGTTGTAGTTTTCCTGTGGTCGAGCTGTTGGAGGAGAGAAACTTCTTTTATTAGGTGAGAAGCTAGGTCTTCTAGAATTACTATCACCGTTACCTCTTTTTTCGAAACAATTACTGCAATAAACAGGTTTGCCCGAACTTGGCATAAACGGAACTTTACAGTTGTTACCACAATCTGCACAAATTGCATCATGCATTTGAGCAGGTCCTGAATTTTGAGAACCAAAACGAGGTCTATCAGAGTTACGTCTGTCAGAGCCTCTATTGTCAGAACCTCTGTGATTGGATCTTTGTCCACCTTGTGTTTTTCTAAATTTATTAGTGTCGTTGTTGTAATTATTCATAGGTGCATTATATCAGGTAAATATTATATTTCTAAATTTAGTCTACAAAGCTTAAAGCAATTCCAGTTTTATTAGCTCTTCCAGTTCTACCAATTCTATGAATATAGTCTTCATAAGTTTGTGGAAGATCAAAATTGATCACGTGAGTAACATTATCAATATCTAATCCTCTAGAGGCGATATCAGTTGCTAAAAGAACTTGGACATAGTCTTGTTTGAATTGTTTTAATGCTCTTTCACGTTGGGATTGAGATTTGTTGCCATGAATGGCGGCTACTTTAATTCCTCTTTCAATAAGAACTTGAGATAACTTATTTAAGCCGTGTTTGGTTCTGCCAAAAACTAAGACTTTATCAAAACCTTCTTGATCTAGCAAACCATGCAATACATCTACTTTTGATCTGCCTTGGATTTTCACAATTTCTTGATTAACATTTGTTGAAGCCTGTTGTTTTTCAACTTCAATTTTTACTGGGTTAGTTAAAAAGCTTTGAATAATATCCTGCATTTTGTATGGTAGTGTTGCAGAGAAAAATAAAGAGTGTCTTTTTTCTGGTAACTTTTCAATTACATATTTCATATCGTTAATGAAGCCCATATCAAACATTTGATCGACTTCATCTAAAACGATAGCTGAAAATGAACCGAAGTTAAATGAACCACGTTTTTCTAAATCAATTAATCTTCCTGGAGTTCCAATAATAAAATGTGGACCTCTTCGTAGTGAAGATATTTGACTGTTCATGTTAGCGCCGCCAATACAAAGAGCAGAATACATGCTCATTCGGTTAGCAAAAAGTTTAAATTCATCATTAATTTGCACAGCCAATTCTCTAGTTGGTGCCATAATTAAGACTCGGCCTAATTTTTGATTTTTATCTTGAATAGTTTCAAAAACGTTATTAATCAATGGAATTAAAAAAGCAGCAGTTTTGCCGGTGCCTGTACTAGCAACACCAGTTACATCTCTACCTTCTAAAATAAGATTAATTATTTGATCTTGAATTGGAGTTGGGGTTTCGTAACCTCTTTCAATAATATTTTGTTTTAATGGTTCACAAATTTTAAAATCAACAAACCTATTTTTTGCAATGTAAGCTATTTTATCAGGTTTAGTAACAGCCACGATAGCTGCATTTTGGATTAAATTAGATGGATTGAATGAACTTTGCTGTCTTGAGCGTCCTCCTCTTGAAAAGTGGTTTCCACCTCCACGAGAGTTGCCTCCTCCAGAATTTCCACCTCCACGATGACTATTTCCACCGCCGCGATTACTACCACCACGAGAATTATTACCACCAAATTTTTGGCCTGAGTTCGCAGACGAACTCTTTGAGAATGAACGATACATACTACTGCTTTCTTTGTCTTAACCTTGACGTGTTTATAATTTAAAGGTTAAAGACAAGAAGCAAAAATTGGGAAAATTGAAATTTTGAAATTCAAAGATCTACGCTAGCTTAAACCCATTGGTTATTTCTTAAATTTAATTAAGAAGCTAGTAGTATAGCATACAGTCTCTATAAGTGCAAGTTATAATGGGCTCTTCTCAAATTAACGGGGTAAAAAAACAACTAGTGGTAGACAAGCAAGAGCCATTTTTCTGATATATACCTCTTTGTTTCTGAAACCATAACCTAATCTTTTTAATAACTTAAACTTAGTATGCGGGTTAAGGCTATTAAACAAAGGTTTCCAGGTGTAATAATACAAAGGTGTCAATTCCACGTAATCAAATATATTCGCTCTAAACTAACAAAGAATCCAGAGA